>ERZ761603.307-NODE-307-length-41670-cov-41.132044_pt1 | contig 41670 bp, 43 predicted proteins | sample MGYA00511879_ERZ761603 | MGnify/ENA primary metagenome ERZ761603 (study PRJEB28899, sample SAMN02850040) | bioreactor sludge metagenome | biome: EBPR Sludge; feature: EBPR Bioreactor; material: flocular biomat | place: Australia: Thorneside Wastwater Treatment...
CGCTTTCGCTGAAGATCAGTGAAATTTTCCTGTCCCTGCAGGGTGAAAGCTCACGTGCCGGATTGCCGACCGTTTTCGTGCGCCTGGTTGGCTGCCCTCTCCGCTGCGTCTGGTGCGACACGACCTACGCCTTCAGCGGCGGGCAGACGATGGCGCTGCCCGAAATTCTCGCCGCGGTGGCGTGTCATGAGGTGCCCTACGTCTGTGTGACCGGTGGCGAGCCGCTCGCCCAGGCGGCGTGCCTGCCACTCTTGGGTCAGCTGAGTGATGCGGGCTATGCCGTGTCCCTAGAAACCTCGGGCGCCCTCGACATAGGCGGTGTTGATGCACGAGTGTCGCGCATCGTTGACCTCAAAGCGCCCGGCTCCGGCGAGTGCGAGCGAAATCGCTGGCAAAACCTGGCGCTGTTGACTGCCAGGGATGAACTCAAGTTGGTGCTCCGGGACCGCGCCGACTACGAGTGGGCGCGCCAGCTGATTGTTGACCGACAGCTCGCCAGGATCTGCCCGGTGCTTCTGTCGTCAGTCGAGGGGGACCTGCCGGCAGCGACACTCGCCGAGTGGATACTCGCCGACCGCCTGCCGGTACGTTTTCAGCTGCAGATCCACAAAGTGCTGTGGGGCAGGCTGCGGGGCAGGTAAGTGCCGTCACGGGGGCGATGGACGAGCGCCTCGCTGGTCCCTTGCCGCCCATGCCAGACCCCGGCGCCATGTCGTTTGCCCGGCTCCGCGACTCGGCGCAGTCCGTGCGTCTCCATCTTCAGATTCCGCCGCGTTCGGAAATCCTGACGTTTCTGGAAAAAAGGGGCCGGGCGTGGACACGATATCAATGGATGGGCGAACCACCGACGCCAGAAAGCGGTATATTCGCCACCCCATGAGCGGGCAACTTTCACCTGGTAAGCAGCGGGCTGTCGTTCTCCTGTCCGGAGGGCTTGATTCGGCCACCACGTTGGCGATTGCGCGCGAGCGTGGTTTCGCATGTTATTGCCTGTCGATCGACTACGGCCAGCGGCATCGTGTCGAACTGGACGCGGCTGCGGCCGTTGCCCGAGCGTTCGGGGCCAGTGAACATCGGGTGTTACGCCTTGGGCTCGACGAGTTTGGCGGCTCGGCGCTGACCGACACGTCTATTGCGGTTCCCGTTGAGGGCGTGCAGCCCGGAGTTCCGGTGACTTATGTGCCGGCGCGCAATACCGTCATGCTGTCGCTGGCTCTGGCATGGGCCGAGGTTTTGGCTAGCCGCGACATATTTGTTGGCGTCAATTCGGTCGACTATTCCGGCTATCCGGACTGCCGGCCGGAGTACATTGCGGCCTTCGAAAGGATGGCCAATCTGGCTACCAGGGCCGCCGTTGAAGGCGCGCTGCTGCGCATTCATGCGCCGCTGATTGATCTTGCCAAGGCACAGATCATACAGCGCGGCAATGCACTCGGCGTGGACTATGGACTCACGGTTTCGTGTTACCAGGCGGACGAGGACGGGCGCGCCTGCGGGGTTTGTGACTCCTGCCGCCTGCGGCGAGCCGGTTTTGCCGCAGCCGGGGTGGCTGACCCGACGCGCTACGCCGCCTGCATGATCGCTTAAGGGCTTGTATGGCACCGCTTGATTCAACGAACAGCGTTCTGTGGTTCGCCTTTGCCCTCGGGCTCGTTTTCGGCGCTGTGGCCAGCCGCACGCGCTTCTGCACCATGGGCGCCATCGGCGATATCGTCAACATCGGCGACTGGAGCCGCATGCGCATGTGGCTCCTGGCGATTGCGGTGGCCATTCTTGGTACCTCGGCATTGCATGCCGGAGGCCAGATCGATCTCGGCAAGTCGACCTACCGCACGCCTACCTTCACCTGGTTATCGTACCTCGTCGGCGGCGTCAGCTTCGGTTTCGGCATGGTCCTGGCTTCGGGCTGTGGCGCCAGAACACTGGTTCGAATCGGCACCGGCAGTGTCAAGGCTCTGGTGGTGTTCATCGTGCTCGGTCTCGTGGCCTATATGTCGATGCGTGGCGTGCTCGGCGTCTTTCGTGTGAAGGTGCTCGAACCCGTTTCTCTGCACCTTGCTGGCGGCCAGGATTTGCCGGCGCTGCTAGCCGCTGTCGGGGTAGCACCGACTGTGGCGTTACCGCTTTGCGCGCTGTTGATCGGCGGCGGCCTGCTGCTGTTCGCTTTCCGGTGGCACGATGGACTGAACCTTGACGGCCTCCTCGGCGGCATCATCATCGGTCTCGTTGTCGTCGCTGGCTGGTACGTCAGCGGGCACCTCGGCTATGTTGCCGAGGATCCGGACACGCTGCAGGAAGCATTCATCGCGACCAACAGCGGTCGTATGGAGTCGTTGAGCTTCGTCGCGCCACAGGCCTACACGCTGGAACTGCTGATGCTGTGGTCGGACAGCAGCCGGCGGCTAACTTTTGCGATCGCCAGCGGGCTGGGCGTCGTCGTCGGCAGCCTGGGTCATGCGCTCGCCAGTGGCAGTTTTCGCTGGGAGGGGTTTCGCGATCTCGAGGATACCGCCAACCATCTTGCCGGCGCCGCGCTGATGGGTTTTGGCGGCGTAGTCGCCATGGGCTGCACGATCGGCCAGGGCATCAGCGGTGTGTCGACGCTGGCTGCGGGTTCCTTCCTTGCTCTCTTCGCAATCATTGCCGGCGCGATACTGGCGCTCAAGTATCAGTATTGGCGGGCTGAGCGGGCGAACTGAGAGCGATGCATCGGCGAGACTGTTCGCTGCTATCGACGTCTGCTTTGGCTGCGCGAAGGGCGCGCGCGATAAGGACCTTGTCCACCCGATTCCGATCCATATCGACCACTTCAATACGCAAGTCGCCGAGCCCAAAGTGATCCGAGGGCAGAGGGATACGGCCGAGTACGTACATGACAAAGCCGCCCAGGGTATTGAAGGCATTCTCGTCTTCTCCCGGCAGGTCGCCCGGGATCTCGAGAGCTGTCTTCAGACGTTCGATGGTCACGCTGCCATCAACCAGCCACGAGCCGTCTTCGCGAACAACAATATCGTTCTCCTCCGGGGCATCGGAACTTGGCAGATCGCCGACGATCGATGTCAGCACATCGGTGAGCGTCACCAGACCCTGCAATCCACCATACTCATCGACCATCAGCGCGCACTGTTGGCGTGCTCGCCGGAAAGTCTCAAGTAACTGTGTCGTCGTCACGCTGGCTGGTACATAAAGGGCTGGGCGCACAAACGCCTCGATCGTCAGCGGTTCGCCGAGAAGCGCTCCCTTCAGGAGATCGCCGGTGCGCAGAACGCCGACGATCTGTTCCAGTCCATCGCGGCAAATCACGATGCGCTTGTACGGACTGTCGGCGAGACGCCGGCGGATCTCGTCCGGGCTGTCGTTCAGGTCGATCAGGTAGATGTCCTTGCGGTGGGTCATGATGGCACTGATACGCTGCTCGTCAAGGCGCAGCACGTTGGAAACGATCGCCTGCTCACTCGCATGAAAGATACCGGCTTCGGCACCCTGGCCCATCAGGACCTTGATTTCGTCATCAGTGACCGATGATTCCTGCTTTCGGCGGGCACCAAGCAGGCCCAGCAGCAGGCTGGACGACGACGAGAGCAGCCATACCAGGGGGCGCGCCAGTCGCGCGAGCAGGTTCATCGGCCGCGCTATCAGCGAAGCGACGCGTTCGGGCGCCAGCAGCCCGAGGCGCTTGGGGACCAGCTCACCAATCACGACCGAGAAATAGGTCACGATGATGACGACCAGCGTCATCGCGATACCGCTGGCGTATGGCGCCAGCGACGGATGCGTGCTCAGCCATCGGGCCATCGGCGCTGCTAGTGTCGCCTCGCCGATGGCGCCACTGAGGATGCCCACCGTGGTGATGCCGACCTGTACAGTGGAAAGGAATGTCGCGGGCTCGTGGTGTAGCGCCAGCGCCGAGCGGGCACCCACGCTGCCGTCGTCAGCCAGCTTTTTCAGGCGTGACTGTCGCGAAGAAACGACGGCGATTTCCGACATCGCCAGGACGCCGTTGAGGAGAATCAGAAAGAGCAGTATAGCAATGTCCATCGGTAGGTTCCAGGTCTGCAAGTCAGTCGGGATGGCTGGCTGATAACTGCGGCGAGCGCCCCCGGGAACAGCATTATAAGGGCCTCGGTAGAAGGTCACCCTGTGCGCGACGGGAGCGCCGGTCTGGCGATGCCATGAGGATTTCTGGCGGTGCCTGGCTGCCGGCGGCGGCGGTGGCCGCTCGCAGTGGGTTGACCAAAGCCAGATTAATCAATAGACTGCGCAGCCTCCAGTAAGAAAAAGCACCTCGCAGCTGTTCAGTTGCGTCCTCGCCGCTCTGTTCGCAGGCTGTCAAAGCGAATAGAGTCCCGGCCTCAGGGGCAAGTACCCCCCAAGTATTCGAGGCTTTGCACCCGCCTGTAACCGTCCATCGTCGAGCCGTTCTGTTGGCGCGATGACCAAAGTGAAGGAGAGAGCATGTCCGCAACAATTTCACTCAGAAGCATAACGGGGCGCCGTGTTGACGCCAGTTTGAGTTTTGTCCAACACAGCCTGATCATCGTTGGGCTGATGGTTGTCCTGGGCACTTTCAAGCCCTGGGGCAGCGACGGCGATGTCACTGACCAACCGCAAGCCACCGTGGCGGAGCGTTCGCCAAATGAAGTTTCCGGAACGGAAGCCGCCAAGCCTGTGTCGGCTGCGCTGCCGCTACGACTGCAGCGCGCCCTGGACTTCGTTTCGCGTCGCTATCGGGTGGCTCCCGAAGCGCTGGTGCCGGTGTTCGAAGCCGCGCAGACCGTCGGCCGCGAACGTCGCGTCGATCCTCTGCTGATCATTGCCATCATTGGTATCGAGTCACGCTTCAATCCCTTCGCCGAAAGCGTGGTCGGTGCGAAAGGCCTGATGCAGGTGATCCCGGGCTATCACCTGGACAAGGTGCCGCAGGGTGCGGGCGAGCAGCCTTTTCTTGACCCGGTGACCAACATCCAGGTTGGCGTGCATGTCCTCGAGGACGCGATCCGCTGGCGTGGCAGCTTGACGGCGGGCCTGCAGCATTATGGTGGCGCCCCGGATGACCCGGAAACCAGATACGCGAACAAGGTGCTTGCCGAGAAGGAGCGGCTTGAGCAAGCGGCGCGGCGAGGCCCTGCTGCGCGGGCCTGAGAATCGCCAGTGTCGCGTTTCGTTGCGCTGTCGGTCGGCCTATCTCGCCAATCCGGCACCCGTGATGCGCCGGATCGCTTGCCGGGCTTCAACCGAGAGGACAAGCTCCGAGTGGGCGAGCGGCGTCATCAGCCGCTGGTCAAAGTGGAGCAGCCCCTTTTCGTCCTCGCGCAGAAATTCCGCTTCGATGAGGTTGGTGATGAAGGCGGAGAAGGTCGCTCTTTCCGGAAACTCCGGTGTATTGAACTGGTAGAGCAGTGATAGCCGCTGCGCCAGGAAATGACAGGAGTTTTCCAGTGCCTGGCGGGTCAATTGACCCGTTCCATGTTGCTGGAGCAGCGACAGGGTAAGGAAGTGACGTTCGAGCAGCGGGCGAATGGTTTCGCCGAGCAAGTGCAGCTCGGCAAATTCCTCACTGATCGGTTCCGGTGCTGCGAGTACCCCTGAGTCTTCAGAGCGCGCAACCAGGTTGCGCGCAAGCAGCACGCCGATTACGGCTTCCGTAGCCGCCGGGAGTTCGTCGGGATGCCAGCGAAGGAAAAGTTCAGCTCGCATCAGGCTACAGATGCCACTCACTGCCTGGGCGACGCGTGCTCCATCAAGCCGGCGGTTGTGGCTCAGCAGGCAGGCCACGAGGGCTGGCAGGGCAAAAAGGTGCAGAACGTTGTTGCGAAAATAGGCCAGCAAGGGTGCCTGTTTTTCGCGCACACGGATCAGGTCGCCCAGTGGATCGGCGAAACGTTCGACGATTGTCAGCCGCTCGGCGTAGGCCACGATCTGCGACGGGTCAAGGTCGCAGGTGACGCTGGTCGGTGTGTACGGAGCCTCGCGGGCGAGGGCCTGATAGTGCTCGATCATGCGCTGCAGTGCGTGTTCGTCGGCGGTATGCTTGGGCGTGGCCAGCAGTGCCAGAGCCGTCAGATTGACCGGATTGATTACCGCTGCCTCGTTGATCCGCTGGGCGAGCTCGGCTGCCGCCTCGCGTGTGGCGGTGCGCGACCATGGCGACGGCGGCGCGCCGTCTTCCTCGCGCCATCCCGGGTGGTGTGCATCGAGAAAGCCGGCCAGGGCCAGCGGTTCGCCGAAATTCACATGCACCTGGCCAAAGACACGCTTGATGCGGCGAAGGCTTGTCAGGATTCCCCATAGCGATTCACCTTTCTTGGGTTTTCCCGCCAGTTCACCGAGATAGGTGCTGCCTTCAATCACCTTTTCGTAACCGATGTAGACCGGTACGAAAAGCAGTGGTCGCGCGTGTTCACGGATGAAGCTCTGTACGGTCATCCCGAGGATACCGGCTTTTGGCGTCAACATTCGTCCACTGCGGCTGCGTCCGCCTTCGATGAAGTACTCGATCGGGAAGCCGCGGGCGAGCATCAGGTGCAGGTATTCGTGGAACACGGCAGCATACAGCGGTTCCCCCTTGAAGCTGCGGCGCAGAAAAAAAGCACCGCCACGGCGTAGCAGCGAGCCGACAAGCGGCAGGTTGAGATTCGCGCCGGCAGCGATGTGGGGCGGCGTCAGCCCTTGCCGAAGGATGATGTAGGATAGTAGAAGGTAGTCGATGTGGCTACGGTGACAGGGGACGTAAACGATCTCATGCCCGGGGGCGATGCGCGTCACGACGTCGAAGCGATGCAGTTGAATGCCATCGTAAAGCTGGGTCCACAACCAGGAGAGGAAGAGCTCCAGGGCGCGCACGACCCCGTACGAATAGTCGGAGGCAATCTCCAGTGCGAAGTCGCCTGCCCGTGCTCTGGCTTCGCCAGGCGAGATGCCGTGTCTTTCCGCTTCGCTGACGATCGCCGCGCGGACCGGTTCGCCGGCAAGCACGGCATCCACCTGGGTATTCCGGTGCGAGAGGTCGGGCCCAATCGCCATCTGGCGCTGGCGGCGGAAATGGACCCGCAAGATGCGCGACAGCTTGCGCAGCGCCTGCTCCTCTCCCAGCCCACCCTGCAGAAGATCGCGCAGCGATATGGGGGAGTTATAACGGACGAGCACGTTGCGGCCGTGCAGAAGAATGGCCAGTAGTTGCCTCCAGGTGCCTGGCGGGCGCCAGGCTTCCGAGAAGAGCGCCTTGAGAACGGAATCCTGCTTGTCCGGACTGCGTCCCCAGAGGATGACCACGGGTAGCAGTTGCACGTCGAGCAGCGGATCGGCCACCGTGTGACCGATCAGACTGGCCAGCAACGGAGAGTAACTGCTGTTGTCGCGCGCTCTGCCGGTCAGGCTGCGGTCACGATTCAGGAAGAAGAACGAGCGGGGCAGGCGTTGCCTGCCCAGCACGATCGGTGCCTCCGCGCGCGGCAAGCCGGCTCGCCGCGACTCTTCGAAGAGCACCAGCAGGTTCGAGAGGTGCCTGTCCTGCAGGACGTAACAGACTGGCTTCGTTGGGTTGAGGCCCAGCTCTTGCAAGTTGTCGGGAAAAACCGAAGTTCGTACCCATAGATACAACAGGCGGCGAGCCAGTGGGATCAACCAGCCGGAGACCTTGAAGGCGTCAGCCATGATGGGCACGCGGTCGGCTGCTGGAAGCCGCTGCTACTCCTCCTCGACGACCTTGTGCTGCGATGCCAGTTGCTGTTGCGTTGCCGGTGGTACCTGCGCGTAGTGCGAGAAGGCAATGCTGTACGAGCCCTGCCCCCCGGTCAGCGATTTGAGACGCGACTGGTAGCCTTCCAGTTCGGCCAGCGGCGCCTCCCCGGTGATCGCCATTAGCCCGGGGCCGCGCGGTTGGGTGCCGGTCAGGTGACCACGCTTGCTCGAAAGGTCGCCAGTGACGTCTCCCGTCAAGGCATCCGGCGCAAGGATTTCGATATCCACGACCGGCTCAAGGATGATCGGCTTGGCGGCGCGAATGGCTTCGATGGTGGCCTTGCGGGCAGCAGTGAAAAAGGCAATGTCCTTACCGTCCACCGGGTGCGTCTTGCCGTCGTGGACGGTGACGCGCAAATCCTCCACCGGGAAGCCAGCGACGACGCCGTCGGCAAGCGCTTGGCGAACACCCTTCTCGACTGCGGCCATGAACACTCCCGGAATGACGCCTCCCTTGACGATATCGACGAACTCGAAGCCGGCGCCACGTTCCAGCGGCTCGACCCGGAGCATAACCTCGCCGAACTGACCCGCACCACCACTCTGCTTCTTGTGTCGACAGTGACCTTCGGCCGAGCCAGTAATTGCTTCACGATAGGCAATCCGAGGCGGTTTGGTGTCGAGTTCCAGCCTGTACTGCTGGGCCAGGCGCGTCAGCTTGGCGCGCAGGTGCATCTCGCCGAGGCCGCGAATGACCGTCTCATTGGTTGTCGGATGACGTTCTACCTTGAAGCACGGGTCCTCGATCTCGAGCTTGTGAAGGATCTCGAACAGACGCTGCTCGTCAGCCTTGCGCCGCGCATGGACCGCCAGGCCCTGCATCGGTTGCGGGAATTCGAGTGGCTTCAGGTGAATATGATCTTCGTCATGCGTGTCGTGCAAAACGCAGTCGAACTCGATTTCCTCGACCTTCGCGATGGCGCCCAGATCACCAGGCAACAGCGTATCGACCTCAACATATTCCTTGCCCTGAAGGCGATAGATGTGGCCGACCTTGAACGGACGTTTACCATCACCGACAAAGAGCTGCGAGTCCTTCCGGATCGTACCCTGATGAACACGGAAAACGCCCACCTTGCCGATGAAGGGATCGCTCACCACCTTGAAGACGTGGGCCAGCACGTGCTTACACGGGTCAGGTTCGGCGTGAAAGGCTTCCATCGGTCCGTCGGGCTCGCCGCGGTAGAAGGGCGGCGGGTTCCCTTCGGTCGGATTGGGGGCCAGCCTGGCGAGGACGTCAAGTAACTGCGGGATGCCGGCGCCCGTCTTGGCCGAAACGAACAGAATCGGAATGAGGTGGCCAGCACGCAGTGCCTTTTCGAAAGGCAGGTGCAGTTCGTCAGGACTCGGATCAACACCTTCGTCAAGGTAGCGTGCCAGCAGGTCCTCGTCTTCCTCGACTATCTGGTCGATCAGCGCCCGATGCGCTGCCGCAACTGATTCGAAATCGCTCTCGCCATCGTCGTGCCCGAGAACCTCAACGACTTCACTGGCCTGCCTGGCCGGCAGGTCGAGTAACATGCATTCACGGCCGAAGCGCTCACGGATCTCTCCGACCAGCGCCGGGAGGTTGACGTTCTCGGCATCGATCTTGTTGATGACAATCATCCTGCAAACACCTCGAGCGGCTGCCAGCTTCATCATCCGCTCGCTCGATAGCTCAATGCCGTTCTGTGCGCTAATTACCACCAAGGCTGTGTCCACAGCCGCGAGAGCACCAATCGCCTGACCCGCGAAGTCGGGAAAACCCGGTGTATCGATCAGGTGGACCTGTACCCCTTGCCAGCAAAAGCTTGCCAGCGCAGCATTCAGTGAGTGGCCAAACTCCTTCTCTTGCGGATCGAAATCGCAAACTGTGCTGCCCTTTTCGACGGATCCCCGGCTGGTGATGGCGCCGGCTGCTGCAAGCAGGCTTTCGGCTAGCGTCGTCTTGCCGGCGGCACCGTGGCCAACAAGAGCAACAGTGCGAAGGTTACTGGTGGCGGTCTGGCCCATTCATCATCTCCCATTGAAGTCGAATGCAGGTCGCAAATACGAGAATAGCCCCATGGCATCACGGTTGCGCGTGCGCTCATCATTTTACCCCTGCCGGGGCAGCAGCGCTTGTTCGCCGTGGACTCGCGTCGCGAGTGTTGTGCTTTGTGTTAACTGCGTGACTCGGCTACATTTACGCGCTTTACATTCATGCGCACCGCGTCAGGAGGCACAATGGAAAACGATCCGCGCAAGGCCGATCTTCGCGAAGCAGCCCTCGAGTATCATCGTTACCCCACGCCGGGGAAGATTGCTGTGCAGCCTACGAAGGGCCTCAGCAATCAACTCGACCTGGCGCTCGCTTATTCTCCCGGCGTTGCTTACGCTTGTCACGCCATCGTTGATGACCCTGTTACTTCCAGTCTTTACACTTCACGCGCCAACCTGGTCGGCGTGATCACCAACGGCACAGCTGTTCTCGGCCTTGGCAATATCGGCCCGTTGGCTGCGAAGCCGGTGATGGAAGGTAAAGGTTGTCTTTTCAAGAAGTTCGCTGGTATCGATGTTTTCGATATTGAACTCGCCGAAAGCGATCCGGATCGACTGATTGACATGATCGCGGCGATGGAGCCGACGCTCGGCGGCATCAATCTGGAAGATATCAAGGCTCCGGAGTGTTTCTACATCGAGGCCAGACTCAAGGAACGGATGTCGATTCCGGTTTTTCACGACGATCAGCACGGCACGGCGATCATTTCCTCGGCAGCGATTCTGAACGCGCTCAAGGTCACCGGCAAGAAGATTGCCGAGGTGAAAGTGGTTTGTTCGGGAGCTGGCGCGGCAGCCATTTCCTGCCTCAATCTGTGGTGCGACCTCGGTGTTCGGCGGGAGAACGTCATCGTCTGCGACTCGAAAGGCGTGATCTACGTCGGCCGTGACGCCAACATGGAGCCGACCAAGGCGCGTTATGCGCGCGAGACCGACGCCAGAAGTCTGGCGGATGCGATGGTGGACGCCGACGTTTTCCTCGGTCTGTCGGCCGCCGGTATCCTCGAACCCGCCATGCTCATTACCATGGCGGAGCAGCCGATTGTTTTTGCGCTCGCCAATCCAACGCCGGAGATCATGCCTGAGTTGGCCCGAGAAGTGCGTCCCGACGTGATCATGGCCACCGGCCGTTCGGATTATCCCAATCAGGTAAACAATGTCCTGTGTTTCCCGTTCATCTTCCGCGGTGCCCTCGATGTCGGGGCGACCGGGATCAACGAGCAGATGAAAATGGCCTGCGTCACGGCCCTTGCAGTCATGGCGCACGAAGAGGTCAGCGATGAAGTGGCGATGGCCTATCCTGGTGAGGAGCTCACTTTTGGTCCGGATTATCTGATCCCCAAACCCTTCGATCCGCGTTTGATCACGACCATCGCGCCGGCAGTCGCCGAGGCGGCGATGAGTTCGGGCGTAGCCACCCGACCAATTGCCAATCTGAAGGCTTATCGGGAGAAGCTGAGGGACTTCGTCTACCGCACGGGCGTCGGCATGCGCGCGGTTTTTTCCGCGGCCAAGCGCGGGCGCCGAACGCGCATCGTCTATCCTGACGGCGAGGAAGAGCGGATGTTGCGCGCCGCACAGATCATCATCAATGAAGGTCTGACGCGGCCGATCCTGATTGGCCGCCCGGACGTGATCTCTGCGCGACTGCAGAGGATCGGCTCGAAACTGGTGGCTGGCACCGATTTCGAGGTCGTCGATCCAAACAGCGACGGCCGCTACAAGGAATGCTGGACGGCCTATCACCAGTTGCGGAAGCGTCAGGGGGTAACTATGGACATCGCGAAGACCCGCCTGCGCAGCAACAATACCATCATCGGTGCCATGCTGGTCCGGCTCGGTTACGCGGACGGAATGATCTGTGGTCTATCGGGTCGCTTCGGGCATCACCTGCGGCAAGTTGACGAAATCATTGGCAAGGCGCCGGGCTGCACGACGATGGCGGCGATGACCCATCTGTTGTTGCCTGGTCGCGCCCTGTTTCTCTGTGATACGCACGTCAATGCCGATCCCAATGCCGAGCAAGTCGCTGAAATCACCTTGATGGCTGCAGAAGCGGTTCGTCGTTTCAAGATCAGGCCGAAAGTGGCTCTCCTGTCGCATTCGAACTTCGGATCCTCGCAGACCCCTGCCGCTCGCAAGATGGGAGAGGCCGTGGCGATCATCCGTGCCAGGGCGCCTGATCTGGAAGTTGACGGAGAGATGCACGGTGACAGCGCGCTTTCTGAAGCAATACGGGCGCAGTCAGACCCGGAGTCGCCTCTTGCCGGTGAGGCCAATTTGCTGGTGATGCCCAACCTGGACGCCGCCAATATCTCGCACCACCTTCTCAAGATGACCGGAGGCGACGGCATGGCGGTCGGTCCGATCTTGCTCGGGGCAGCACGGCCGGTGCATGTCCTCTCTCCCACGTCGACGGTCCGCCGTGTGGTCGATATGACCGCATTGGTGGTGGTGGACGCGGCAAGCAAGTAGGTGCTTCAGGGGCCAGGGGTTCCGGAGTTGGTCGTCTTGCACCGCCACGGAACCCGATTTCCTAAGTCGCAGGAGCTTGGCTGCGTAGAGGCGTCTGCAGGTCGCAGCCCAGCCCGGAGGGCGCGATCCTCGCCTGCCAAGCCCTCGGGGGAGCCCCTTCTTCTTTACAAAACCCCCCAGTCAATGCATCATCGGACCGACTCTCGGTATAGTCGGGGCCTAATGGTCAACAACGCGTTGCAGGGTCCAATCGCGAAAAATGGCAGCCAATCCGCAACAATCACCGCTTAGCGGCTTTGCCCGTGCGCTGGTACAAGCAGGTCGACTCAAGGAAGCCGAGGCCGAGTCACTGCTTGCGCAGGCGGCTGCAAAAAAGACTTCGCTGATCGAACAGGTGGTTAGCGCCAAGAAGGCGACCTTCCTTGAATTGGCGCGGTTTGCGGCAGACAAGTTCGGTTTTCCCCTGCTCGATCTGGCAGCCTTTGACGATGCGAACATCCTGAAGAATGCGATTGACCGAAAGTTGATCGCAACTCACCGCGTCGTTCCACTCAACAAACGCGGCAATCGCCTGGCAATTGCCATCGCGGATCCAACCAACCTACGTGCGCTCGACGAGATTCGGTTTCAGACCGGGTTGGCGGTGGATCCGGTTGTTGTTGAGGAAAACAAGCTCGGACCCCTGGTCACGAAGCTGTCGGAATCGACCGAGGAGACACTGAGGAGTTTCTCCACCGAGGATATCAACCTCGAATTCAGCGATGAAGAGGCTCAGGCCCAGGACAAGGCAGATGATGCGTTAAGCCTTGATGTCGATGACGCGCCGGTCGTCAGGTTCATTCAGAAGATGATGCTTGACGCCATCAGTGAAGGTGCCTCGGACATACATTTTGAGCCCTACGAGAAAAGCTATCGGGTCCGTTTTCGGACTGATGGCATTTTGCGTGAAGCGGCTGCGCCGCCCCTGGTCATCAAGGAAAAGATCGCCTCGCGCATCAAGGTGATCTCGCGTCTCAATATTGCCGAGAAGCGTGTGCCACAGGATGGCCGCATGCGTTTGGTGCTTTCGAAGAGCCGGTCGATCGACTTTCGTGTCAGTACCTTGCCAACGATGTATGGGGAGAAGATCGTCCTGCGGATCCTGGACCCGACCTCGGCCAGCCTGGGCATCGACGCTCTGGGATATGAACCTGACCAGAAAGCGGTGTTGCTTGACTCCATCAATCGGCCATACGGAATGATCCTGGTGACCGGACCGACCGGTTCGGGTAAGACTGTTTCGCTCTACACCTGCCTCAACATTCTGAACCGGCCGGGCGTCAATATCTCTACCGCTGAAGACCCTGCCGAAATCGCATTGCCCGGCATCAATCAGGTCAATGTCGATGACAAGGCTGGATTGACCTTTCCGATAGCCCTGAAGGCCTTTCTCCGCCAGGATCCCGATATCATCATGGTTGGCGAGATTCGCGACATAGAGACTGCGGAGATTGCGATCAAGGCAGCGCAGACCGGTCATATGGTTTTGTCTACGCTGCACACCAATGATGCTCCGGCTACGCTGACTCGCCTGATGAACATGGGCATCCCGACTTTCAATCTTGCTTCGAGCATTCTGCTGATTACTGCGCAACGGCTGGTCCGGCGGCTGTGCACCTGCAAACGACCGCTCGATACACCGGTCGAGACACTGCTCAACGCCGGGTTCACGGAGAGCGACCTGGATGGCAGTTGGATACTCTACGGCCCGGGCGAGTGTGATCGCTGCAAGGGAAGCGGTTACAAGGGGCGGCTGGGTATCTACGAAGTCATGCCGGTGACTGAGGCGATTCAGCAAATCATCATGGCCAACGGAACGGAACTTGATATTGCAGTCCAGGCCAGAAAGGACGGGGTCAATGATCTTCGCCGTTCCGGCCTGCTCAAGGTCAAGCAAGGACTGACCTCTCTTGACGAGGTCCTTGGCAGCACCAACGCTTGAGAAAGAGGGAAGTATGGCGACCGCAGCAAAACCCACCAGGAAGATCGCGTCGGAAGTCAAAGAGCTTGTTTTTCTCTGGGAGGGGAAGAACAAGGCTGGAAAGACCGTTCGTGGCGAGCAGCGCGCTTCCAGCCAGACCGTTGTTCAGGCCACCCTGCGCCGTCAGGGGATTCAGGTCAGCAAGATATCCAGACAGCACTTCAAGGGTGGACGGAAAATCACAGACAAGGATATCACCCTGTTTACGCGCCAACTGGCGACGATGATCAAAGCTGGCGTGCCGTTGCTCCAGACGTTCGAAATCGTCGGTCGCGGGCACGATAACCCGGCCGTAGGCAAGTTGTTGCTGGATATCAAGGCCGATGTGGAAATCGGCAGTTCGCTTTCGCAGGCGTTCCGGAAGTACCCACTGCAATTTGACGCTTTGTACTGCAACCTTGTGGCTGCTGGAGAACAGGCAGGTATCCTGGAAACCCTGCTGGATCGCCTGGCCAACTACAAAGAGAAAATGATCGCCATCAGATCCAAGATCAAGGCAGCGCTGTTTTATCCGGTGGCAATCATCGTTGTCGCCTTCATCATTACAGCGGTGATCATGATCTTCGTGATTCCGGCATTCAAGGAGGTCTTCAAGAGTTTCGGTGCCGATCTGCCAACGCCAACGCTCATCGTGATCGGCATGTCGGATTTCGTTGTCGAGTACTGGTGGGCGTTGTTTGGCGGTATCGGCGGAGCGATCTTTGCCTTCTTCTATACGTGGAAGCGATCGGAAGCCATGCAGATCGCTTTCGACCGCATCTTCCTTCGCCTGCCTGTTTTTGGCAGCATCATCCGCAAGTCGGTCATCGCGCGCTGGACACGCACTCTGGCGACGATGTTTGCTGCCGGCGTCCCTCTGGTCGAGTCGCTGGAGTCCGTCGGCGGTGCTGCCGGCAATTATGTCTACAAGGCGGCGACACGGCAGATCCAGAGCGAGGTGAGCACCGGCACCAGTCTCACTTCAGCGATGCAGAATACCGAGCTTTTTCCGAACATGGTGAATCAGATGGTCGCCATCGGCGAGGAATCCGGCGCGCTTGATTCAATGCTGGGTAAGGTGGCCGATTTCTTCGAGGCGGAGGTCGACGACGCGATTGAGGCTCTGGCCAGCCTCATGGAGCCGATGATCATGGTTGTTCTAGGGGTGCTGATTGGCGGTATGGTGATCGCGATGTACCTGCCGATTTTCAAGCTGGGCGCTGTGGTCGGATAATGCTGGGTGCGCTGACTGCCGATCTGGACCCGACCCTGTTCACTCTCATCGGTGGTGTGGTCGGCCTGCTGGTCGGTAGTTTTCTCAACGTCGTCATCCATCGTTTGCCAAGAATGATGGAGCGAGACTGGCGCCTTCATTGCGCGGAGCTGCGCGGCGAAGAATTGCCCGAGGAGCAACCGTTCTCGCTGGTATGGCCGCGCTCGCGATGCCCAGCCTGTGGTCACGCCATTACAGCGATGGAGAATGTTCCGGTCCTGAGCTGGCTATACCTGCGTGGTCAGTGCTCAGCCTGCCACGCGTCGATTTCTCCCCGCTATCCGCTGGTCGAGACCATCAGTGGCCTGTCTTGTGCCTTTGCCGCGTTTCACTTTGGCTATGGCTGGGCGGCGTTGGGCGCCATGTTACTGATCTGGTGCCTGGTCGCGCTGACCTGCATCGACTTCGATACACAGCTGCTGCCCGACGCCATCACGCTGCCCATGCTCTGGGCTGGATTGCTGTTCAATCTGTTCGCCACCTACACCGACCTGCAGTCGGCAGTGATCGGGGCGGTTTCTGGCTATCTCTCGCTATGGTTGGTTTACTGGGCGTTCAAGCTGATTACGGGCAAGGAAGGTATGGGTTACGGCGACTTCAAGTTGCTCGCTGCGCTTGGCGCCTGGCTGGGGTGGGAGATGTTGCCTTTGACCATTCTGCTCTCGTCGCTGCTCGGCGCAGTGGTCGGCATTGCCCTGATCGTTGTTGCCAAGCGTGGGCGGAACGTGCCGATTCCTTTTGGCCCTTACCTGGCGACAGCGGGGGTCCTTGCGCTCTTCTGGGGGAAGCCGCTTACCCGTGTTTACGTTGGCTTGCTTTAGCCCTCTGAACACGCAGCTGTACTGATCCTTGTCGGCGGTGAGCGTCTGGACCCTCCTCAGGTTCGGGTATAATCGCTGTTTTACCAGTGCCGTCTGAAGGTTAGTCATGCCGATTTATGCCTATCGCTGCGCATCCTGCGGTTTCGAAAGAGATCATCTGCAAAAGCTGAGCGACCCGGCTCTGCGGATTTGTCCGGAATGTGGTCAGACTACTTATAGCAAGCAGGTGACGGCCGCAGGTTTTCAGCTGAAGGGCAATGGCTGGTACGCCACCGACTTCAAGGGGGGCAACAACAAGGTGCCGGTCTCGACCGAAAAGCCCAAAAGCGCTGAGAACTCCGAGAGTGCGGAGAACAAGGGGAGCAGCAAGGAGGGTGCGCCGAGCCGTGCCTGCGCTACCGGAGCCAATGCGTGCGCCGGCAACTGATGAAACGATACTTCATTACTGGACTTTTGATCTGGGTGCCTTTGGCGATTACCGCCTGGGTGCTCGTGCTGATCGTTGGCACCATGGATCAGTCCTTGCGCTTGCTACCCGAGGCGATCCATCCGCGAAGTGTTTTGGGTTTCGATATCCCGGGTGTCGGGGCAATCCTGACCTTGCTTATCATCGTCCTGACCGGGTTGCTCGCTGCCAACTTCATCGGCCAGCGGTTGGTTGTCTGGTGGGAGATGTTGCTAGCACGCATACCGGTAGTCAATTCGATCTACAACAGCGTCAAACAGGTTTCGGACACCCTCTTCTCTTCATCCGGCAACGCTTTCCGCCAGGCACTGCTGATCGAGTATCCGCGGCGTGGCGCGTGGACCATCGCCTTCCTGACCGGCAAGCCGGGCGGGGAAGTGCTGCGGCATCTCGACGGCGAATACGTCAGCGTGTACGTCCCAACGACCCCGAATCCGACCTCGGGCTTCTTCCTCATGCTGCCCAGAGCCGAGGTCATCGAACTGGAAATGAGCGTGGACACGGCGCTGAAGTACGTGATTTCGATGGGCGTCGTGGCTCCGCCGATGCGGCAACCGGCCGCGAATGCTGCTGGCAGCGGTATGGCTATCAATTGACTCAGGTAACCTGGAAACAGTATGCGGACTCATTATTGCGGGCAAATTGATGCACGGCTTATCGGCCAGGAGGTGACGCTTTGTGGCTGGGCACACCGGCGTCGTGATCACGGTGGGGTAATCTTCGTTGACCTACGCGATCGCGAGGGGCTGGCACAGGTCGTTTGCGATCCGGACCGTCCGCGGATGTTCAAGACCGCCGAGTCGGTGCGTAACGAGTTCTGTCTGCGAATTGTAGGCAAAGTACGTGCCCGGCCGGAGGGGACGGTTAACGTCAACATCGCGAGCGGTGAAATCGAGGTCCTTTGCCACGAGATGGAAGTGCTGAACCCGTCGGTGACGCCGCCTTTTCAGCTGGATGACGAGAATCTGTCGGAGAACATCCGGCTGTTGCACCGGGTGATCGACCTGCGTCGTCCGCAGATGCAGAAGAACATGCAGCTCCGATACCGGACTGCGCGTGCCTTCCGCAGCTTCCTCGACAACGCCGGCTTCATCGACATCGAAACGCCGATGCTCACCAAGAGCACTCCTGAGGGGGCGCGTGACTATCTGGTTCCTTCGCGCGTGCATCCCGGGCAGTTCTTTGCGCTTCCGCAATCCCCACAGCTTTTCAAGCAATTGTTAATGGTCGCTGGCTTTGACCGCTACTACCAGATCACCAAGTGTTTCCGCGATGAGGATCTGCGTGCTGACCGGCAGCCGGAGTTCACCCAGGTCGACATCGAGACTTCGTTCATGGGCGAGGGCGAGATCATTCACCTCATGGAGGAACTGATCAGGGCGGTATTCACGGAAGTGATCGCGGTCGAGTTGCCGAATCCATTTCCGCGTTTGAGCTACGCTGAGGCAATGGATCGCTATGGGTCCGACAAGCCGGATCTGCGTGTCAGCCTCGAACTCGTTGAAGTCACCGACGTGCTCAAGGACGTGTCCTTCAAGGTCTTCGCCAGCGTTGCCAACAGCGATGGGGGCCGGATTGCTGCCCTGCGCATCCCGGGTGGCGCGACCCTGACGCGAGGCGAGATTGATGCCTACACCCAATTTGTCGGCATCTACGGCGCGCGCGGACTGGCCTACATCAAGGTCAATGACGTGACCCAGCTCAACGAGATCGGTCTGCAGTCACCGATCGTCAAGAATCTGCACGCCCTGGCGCTGCAGACCATCGTTGCGCGTACTGGCGCGCAGTCGGGCGACCTGATTTTCTTCGGAGCCGACAAACGCAAGGTGGTTAACGATGCACTCGGCGCGCTGCGCGTCAGGATTGGGCACGAAAAGGGTTTCGTCAATGGTCGCGCCTGGGAGCCGGTGTGGATCGTCGACTTCCCGATGTTCGACTATGATGACGACGAAAAGCGCTGGACTGCCTGCCATCACCCCTTCACCAGTCCGAAAGACGAACACCTGGCGCTGCTGCAGAGTGAGCCCGGAAATTGCTTGGCCAAGGCTTACGATCTGGCGCTGAACGGTTCCGAACTCGGTGGTGGCTCGGTGCGGATTCACCGTGCGGCAGTGCAGGAGCAGGTCTTCAAGGCGCTCGGGATCGGCGATGAAGAGGCGCAGCTGAAGTTCGGCTTCCTGCTTGATGCGCTCAAGTATGGTGCCCCGCCACATGGTGGCCTGGCTTTTGGTCTGGATCGCATCGTCACGATGATGGCCGGCGCCGAGTCAATCCGTGACGTGATCGCCTTCCCGAAAACCCAGCGTGCGCAGTGCCTGCTCACCGATGCGCCGAGCAGCGTAGACGAGAAGCAACTGCGGGAACTGCATATCCGCCTGCGTCAGAAAGTCGAAACGCAGCTTGAGATTGGCAAGGGCTAGTTGTCCGTGCAGAAAGTAGCCGCTTTCATTCGACTGCTGCTGCTGGCCATGCTGGTCGGTGGATTGGCAGCTGCGACGCAGGCGCGTGAAGCGCGCTATCTGGCGAGCATCGCGGTGTCCGAGCTGCCGCCAGAGGCTGTGCATACCCTCCGTCTGATCCAGCAGGGTGGGCCATTTCCTTATCCGCGCAAAGACGGCAGCACTTTTGGTAATTTCGAAAGACGCTTGCCCTCGCAGCCTCGAGGCTATTATCGTGAGTATACCGTGCCAACCCCGGGAAGCCGCGACCGCGGCCCGCGACGCATAGTCGCTGGCGAGGGGCGCGGCCGCGATGTCAGCACCTCGGGCGAGTACTACTACACCGACGATCACTACCGCAGTTTCCGCCGGATACGCGAATAGTCATGAGCCAGAACAAGCTGCTGAAACTGCTGGAAGATTCCCCGCAGGCGGGTATCTTCCATTTGCCACGGCGTAGCCAGGCGGCAGTCCGAGCGGCTGCCGAAAGCGCGGGCTGCGCCTGCTTTGATGTCAGTTTCGCAGAGTCTGACCGGATTGACATCGTGTTAAGCAGGATCGGGTATGCGCTCGATTTTCCCGAATGGTACGGGCAGAACTTCGATGCCCTGAAGGATTGTCTGACCGATTTTTCCTGGTGTGAAGCAGCAGGATACGTGTTGTTTATCTCTGGCGCCGAGAGCCTGGATGCGGAAAACCCGGCTGCTTTCAAAACCCTCAACGATGTGTTTGCCGCGGCGATTGCCGAATGGCGGGTGCATGATCTCCCGATGTGGGTGTTTTACGATCTTCGTGCTGACGGACTGGCGGTTTTCCCGCCAACGGCATGAGGCGGTACAAGCGACCGGTTTCGGTACTGGTCCTGGTTCATACTCCGGACCTGCAGGTGCTGCTGCTCGAACGCGCCGCGCACCCCGGTTACTGGCAGTCGGTCACCGGCAGCCAGGAAGCCGGCGAGCGACTGCCTGAAACGGCCATCCGCGAGGTCGCCGAGGAAACCGGGATTGCCGCCTCGGTCGATGAACTGCATGATTGGCAGATTACCAACAGCTACGAGATTTTTGCCGAATGGCGCCACCGTTACGCGCCAGGGGTGTTACACAATATCGAACACGTCTTCGCGTTGCAGCTGCCAGCGGAAAGGCCGGTTGCTATCGCTCCGGGCGAGCATCTGAACTACTGTTGGCTGCCATGGCGCGAAGCGGCCGCAAAGTGCTTTTCGTGGAGCAATCGCGATGCGATTCTCATGCTGCCGGAGCGGCTGGCAGAGGGCTGAGTCGCTGTTCCAGGCAGGCCGGACAGAGGCAGCCGGCGCTGGCCTCCGGCACGCGGGCAAGCGGCGGTACCTGCATGCACCAGCAGGACGAAAGGCCCGCGGCGGCGCCACAGACAAAGCTCTCGCCGCAGTTGGTGCACAGGCTCTGCAGTGGGTTTTCCGGCGGTTTGGACATGACCCGCTCAATCCTGAGCCAGCAGGCCTTCAGCGACCCAGCACTGGAGAAAGCCGGCGGCGGTCTGTGCCGGTTCCGGATCGCCGCTTTCGGCAATCAGCGTGCAGCAGTCGGCAAAGCTGGCGACTCGTGTCAGGGCGCGCAGGAGCGCTGCTTCGCAGGCGTCGGCCGATCGCCAGCGGCAGTCGAGGTCTGGGCGCCAGATCAGCAGCACATGTGGCCAGGGAAGCGGCTCGTCGCTGATCGCTTCGGCATCCGCGTTGAGGTCTTTCCAGATCGGTTCGACCCTCCACGTCAGATCGAGCAGCTGCAGCGAGGGCACTGGCTTGAAATGCCTTTGCGGCCACTCTTCCGGTGGTAGCGCAACGAGTTCGCCAATGCCGAGGAGCGTCGCATCCGCGGCATCGAAAGCCGTGCGCATTGCCCACTCCATGCGCGCGAGGTCGACCAGCGCGGGGTGCGGCAGGTGCTCTGGGGTGGCGGCGAGAAACTCCGCCAGCGAATCGCCGAACCAGCGGATCGAGCGGAAATGCGAGGGGTGTTCGTCCAGGTAGGCGCGCGCCAGAAGGTCGAAAGCCTCGTCGCCGAGCGCCCTCTGCAGGACCGGATAGTTGTCGCGCAGGGCAGCTGTCAGGCGGGCACGGTAAGCCTGCAGGTACACCGCAAGCCCGCTCTCGAGCGCTGCGCCCTCGGTAGCAAACAGGCCCGGCGTGGGATCATCGAGTAGAACCGCCTTCTGGAAACGCTCCTGTAGCGCGGCGAGCGTGCTCATGCCGCCTACCTTCTTGCCGTGAGTGTCTGTTGCGCCAGCGAACGCGCTGTATCGAGTTCGGCGACGAGCCGATCTAGCGGCGGAATATGGTCGTCGCGCTCGATCATCGTCGGCACGTGGCCAAGGCGGCCGACGGTATGCGCGTAAAGGTCCCAAACCGCTGCGCAGACCGGGTGGTCGTGGGTATCGATCAGGTGGCCGCCACGGTCCTCGTGCCCGGCGAGATGAATCTGGCGAACGGCGCCGGGCGGCATCGCATTGATGAAGACGCGGGGGTCGAAGCCATGATTGACGCTGCTCACATAGACATTGTTAACGTCTAGCAGCAGCTCGCAGCCGGTTCGTCTGACCAGTTCGCGGATGAACTCCCACTCGCTCATCTCGTCAGCACGATAGCGCACATAGCTGGAAACGTTCTCGAGCAGGAGGGGCTGAGCGAGCGCGTCCTGCACCTGCGCGACGCGCGGCAGCAGATGCTCCAGGCTGGCCTCGGTGTAAGGGAGGGGCAGGAGATCGTGCAGGTTCAGCGAGGAGGTTCCGGTCCAGCACAGATGGTCGGAGACCCAGGCCGGCTGTACGCGGTCGACCAGCGCGCGAAGCTGCCTCAAATACGACGCGTCGATGGCGTCGCTGCCGCCGACCGACAGCGATACCCCGTGCAGTACCATCGGATAGTCGCGGCGGATTCTATCGAGGTAATGCAGGGGTTTGCCGCCGGGGACCAGATAGTTCTCAGAGATGACCTCAAGCCAGTCGACCGCCTGCGGCGCAGTGGCAAACTCCCGATAGTGCTCGGTACGCAGCCCAAGGCCGAAGCCCTGCAGGGGTTCACTCATCGAATCGCATCTTCCCTCACGCTTGAAGTTCCGGGTGACCGGTCACCGCATGGCGCCCAGGCCGCCCGTGTCGGCATCGAGCCTACTTGACCACCTTGCCCCCTGCATCGGTACATTCCCTGGCGCTGGCCTTGGTGACCCAGCCCTGACCCTTACAGGCATTCATTCCCTTGCACTCGTTCTTGGCAGTCTTGCAGTCGGAGTGGCCCTTGCAGGAGTTGATTCCGGCGCAGTGTACCATGCCGCCTTCGGCAGCCTGGACAGTCGGGGCCAGGTTACCCCCCGTGGCAAAAAGGGCCGCCGCGGCCGCGGCGATGACGACACCAGACTTTTGATTTGACATTTGTTTCTCCTCTCGTTCGATGGGTTTAGTCAGAGCGCGCTGATCTGCATTCGCTTCTCTGACACTGCTTAGACGCAGAAACTCTGGAATTACTTACAGGCGGTAGAAAAATTTCTCTGCCACCTACCGGACGATCGTCACCCAAAGGGCTGGTTGGAACCTTCCTTGACGTTGTCAGGGACGCTGAACCTCATGCTAGTAGTTCGTTCCGCCAAACAAATTACATGAAATCGCGCATTCTCGCGCCATGCGGCGTTGCAAATCCTCGCCATAGCTACGGCTATGGCTGTGGTTTGCGCCTTGCCTTGCACGAGAATGCATCAATTTCATTTGTAATCTTATTGACGGTACGAACTACTAGTCATTGCCAGCTTCTCTCTTGGACGACTTCAACAATGATGACGTTATCGCGGGACGGGCGCTGCCAGTCCTTCTTTCGAAGTCGAGGCGCCAGCTGAAGCGCTTCTCCGCACCGTCTTGATCTTTGCCAGCATCGCGCCGGCTTGTTGCCTGCCGCGCTCCGTAATCCGCTGGCGGTTCTGCCGGGATGCCTGCCCGTCCGTGACCATTTCCGGACGAACTGATGGCGCGATTAGCACTCTAAGGGGGCGAGTGCTAGAATATTCTATATTGCCTGCAAGAAGGAGACATGAACATGACTCAAGCCCTGGCTTTTCCGACGGTTTCTGCAGCCGGCAGCATTGACGCCTACATCCAGGCGGCGCGACAGTTTCCGCTGCTGACCCAGGAGGAAGAGGTTTGCCTGGCGACCCGCTTACGCGACGACGGTGACCTCGACGCGGCCCGGCAGCTGGTGCTCTCGCACCTGCGTCTGGTGATTGTTATCGCGCGCGGCTATCTGGGCTACGGCCTGCCACACGCCGATCTGATTCAGGAGGGTAACATCGGCCTGATGAAGGCGGTCAAGCGTTTCGACCCGGGGCGGGGTGTGCGGCTGGTTTCTTTCGCCATTCAGTGGATCAAGGCCGAGATCCATGAGTACGTCCTGAAGAACTGGCGGATGGTCAAGGTGGCAACCACCAAGGCACAGCGCAAGCTGTTCTTCAACCTGCGCAGCATGAAGGCGAACAGCGACGGGTTAAGTTCGCTGCAGGTAGCCGATATTGCGTACCGGCTGAGCGTCCGACCGGACGAAGTGATCGAGATGGATACGCGCCTGTCGGGCCACGATGTGGCACTCGAAAACGACAGCGACGATGAAGACGCCTTCGCGCCGATCGCCTATCTGTCCGACCACTCGGGGGAACCGCTGCACGTGTTCGAAGCCCGCGCACGTACCCACCTCCACAACGAGGGGCTGCAGGGTGCCTTGGCCACCTTGGATGCACGCAGTCGTCGAATTGTCGAAGCGCGCTGGCTTACCGACAGCCACGCGGCAACGTTGCACGAACTCGCGGCTGAGTTTGGTGTCTCGGCCGAGCGTATCCGCCAGATTGAAGTCAGGGCGATGCAGAAAATGCGCGCCAGCCTCGCGCCATTGGTGGCTCAGGCCTAGGGGTTTACTTGCCCGCTGAAGAGGCCGCCGGGTGCGGCCTTTTTTTCGTTGTTCAATGCAGCAGGCGTCTGCGCCTGCGTGGCTCAGGCAGCCCCGCGTGCCGCGACAAATGGTCGCAGCTCCGCATGCTGCGACGCCGCATAAAGGCCCCAGAAGGTCAATGTAATCATCATGTTACGTGTGCCTGTTGCCAAGGTGGCGAATATTCGTGTTAGACTTACAGAATTGATATCTTGATTTGGCTCAAATCGGGGCAGACCACGCGGGGAGCCTGGCCTTTTTGGGGAGGATTGATGAGCCTGGTTGCAGCAGACACGCTCGCCGGTCGGACTTGGGTGGCCCGCCCGAACCATTCGCTTTCGGTGACCGGACGCAAGCTTCTGTTTGTCATCACGGCTGCTGTTTCCGCTCTGATTGCACTGGCTTTCTCGTTTTTTGGTGCCTGGCCGGTGGTTCCGTTCGCTGGCCTGGAGCTCGCGTTTCTCTGGTGGGCGCTTCGACGCACTGAGTTGACTGCCGACGACTTTGAGCAGATCACGCTGGAGTCAGGGCAATTGACGATCGAAAGCCGTCGTGGCGCCGTGGTGGCGCGCCATGAGTTCCAGCCCTACTGGGCGCGCTTGCAGTACGTCAAGCCGCCCGGGCAGAACATCCATCGCTTGCTGATTCGCTCGCACGGCAAGGAGGTCGAAGTGGGCAGCCTGCTGACCGAACAGCAAAAAGTGGCTCTGGCGGAAGAGCTGAAACAAACCCTGGGCGCTGCTTAGCCCCGATAAAGTACTCTAAGGAGACAAATTGAAGATCCTTCATCGTTTCTGTCTGCGGACGGGCAAGTTCTTCTCGGGGTTGCTCGCGGCCCTGTTCCCCTTGCTGGCGCGCGCCGATTACAGCTGGAACTTCCCTACCCCTGTCACGCCGATCGCCCGCGACACGCTGGAAATCCACAATCACTTCATGATCGTGATCACGGTGCTGTTTGTCGTCGTGTTCGGCATCATGATCTACTCGATGATCAAACACAGGAAGAGCGTTGGCCATCAACCAGCGAAGTTCACGGGGCCGACGGGGACAGTGCAGTGGCTGTGGGCTTTGGTGCCATTCGCGATCCTGCTGTTCATTGACTACGTACTGATGGGCATTCCCGCGTACCACGCCGTAATCGACATGGAGGACACCCGGACCAAGGCCGACATGGTGCTCAAAGTGACCGGCATGCAGTGGAAATGGCAGTATGAGTACCCGGATAGCGGTATCAAGTATTTGAGCACCATGAGCACCCCGCGCGATCAGATTGCCAACAAGGAAGCCAAGGGTGAACACTACCTGCTCGAGGTGGATAATCCGGTGGTCTTGCCGGTGGGCAAGAAGGTGCGCATCCTGCTGACGTCAACCGACGTCATCCACACGTGGTGGGTGCCGCAGTTCGGCGTTAAACGCGACGCCATCCCCGGTTTCCTGCGCGAAACCTGGGTCAAGATCGAGCAGCCCGGTACCTACCGGGGGCAATGTGCAGAGCTGTGCGGTAAGGACCATGGTTTCATGCCCGTGGTGGTCCATGCCGTGCCAGAAAGCGAGTATCTGGCCTGGGTCGACGAGAAAAAGACTCAACTGGCAGCTGCTGCGGCTGGATCAGGCAAGACCTGGAACAAGGACGACCTGATGGCGGCCGGCAAGGACGTCTACGAGAAGCAATGCGCGGTTTGCCACCAGCCCGAAGGTCAGGGTTTGGCACCGGTATTCCCGGCGCTCGCCGGTAGCAAGATCGTCACCGGCCCGCTGCTCTCTGCCGAAGGCAAGATCATCAAGGATAGTCACGTCGACCGCGTGCTGAACGGCAAGGAAGGTACCGCCATGCAGGCATTCAGAGATACGCTGACCGATACCGAACTCGCTGCCGTCATCACCTACGAGCGCAACAGCTTCGGCAACAAGAAGGGCGACATGATCCAGCCAGCCCAGATCAAGTCCCTACGCTAACGCCCAGGAATCAGGAGACCACCATGAGCACTGCACCTTCTATCGAGCACGACACCAGTCACGGTCACCACACTGAGCATTACCAGGGCGGTATCATGCGCTGGTTGACGACGACCAATCACAAAGACATTGGAACGATGTACATGACCTTCGCGCTGATCATGTTTTTCATCGGTGGCGCGATGATTCTTGCCGTTCGGGCTGAACTGTTCCAGCCCGGTTTGCAGCTGATGCAGCCTGAGTTCTTCAACCAGTTGATTGGCGTGCATGCGCTGGTGATGATCTTCGCTGCCTTGATGCCTGCAGCGACCGGTTTTGCCAACTGGCAGATTCCGTTGATGATCGGGGCGCCGGACATGGCCTTGCCGCGCATCAACAACTGGGGCTTCTGGCTGCTGCCGCCAGCTGCAACGCTGCTGACTCTGCCGTTCATCCTGGCGTTGTTTGGTATCGGTGATGGTGCGGTTAACACCGGCTGGACACTCTATGCCCCGCTGTCGGTGCAAGGTGGAATGGGCGTCGACTTCGCCATCTTCTCGATTCACATTCTCGGCGTTTCCTCGATACTCGGTTCGATCAACATCATTGTCACCATTTTCAACCTGCGTGCACCCGGCATGACGATGATGAAGCTGCCGCTTTTTGCCTGGGGTTGGCTGATCACGGCCTTCCTGCTGATCGCGACGATTCCCGTCCTTGCCGGCGCGGTGACCATGCTGCTCACCGACCGTCATTTTGGTACCAGTTTCTTCAATGCCGCCGGCGGTGGTGATCCGATTCTCTTCCAGCATCTGTTCTGGTTCTTCGGACACCCCGAGGTTTACATCCTGCTGCTGCCGATCTGGGGTCTCATTCCGCACGTTCTCGGTACGTTCTCGCGCAAGCCGATCTATGGTTACAAGGCGCAGGTCTATTCCTTCATCGCGATTGGCGTGCTCTCGGTCGTCGTCTGGGCGCACCACTTCTTCACCGCCGGAATGCCGGTACCCGCACTGCTTTACTTCATGTACAGCACGATGTTCATCTCGCTGCCGCTGGCCGTGCTGTTCTTCTGCTGGGTGGCCACGATGTGGCGCGGGGCGATGAGCTTTGAGACTCCAATGCTTTTTGCGCAGGGCTTTATCGTTCTGTTCGGCCTCGCTGGTCTGACGGGCTTGGTGCTGGCCGACGTCGCAGCCGACGCGCAGTATCACCACAGCTATTTCGTCGTGGCTCATTTCCACTATGCGCTGTTTGCCGGTGGCATTATGGGTGTGATGACCGGGGTCTACTACTGGTTGCCGAAATGGACTGGGCACATGTTCAGCGAGACGCTGGGCAAGTGGCACTTCTGGTTGACGGTCATCTCGTTCAACCTGACCTTCATGCCGCAGTTCTTCCTCGGCCTGGCGGGTATGCCGCGTCGCATCCCTGACTACGCACTGCAGTTCGTGGAGTTCAACGCGATTTCCACGGTTGGTGCCTTCATTCTTGGCTTTTCCCAACTGATCTTCGCCTACAACGTCTGGAAGTGCGTCAAGGGTGGCACCAGGGCTACCGACAAGGTCTGGGAGGGGGCTGAAGGTCTCGAATGGGATCTCTCCTCGCCGCCGCCGCATCACTCCTGGGAAGTCCAGCCGGTGATCAAGTGATCGCGACAAGGCAAGCCCGGACCGTCAACATGGAATGTCCACAGGGTTACACGCCAGAGGAACTGGGGCGTCGTCGCGCCGCCAGCCGGCGACTGGCCTGGGTACTGGGGCTGACCGCCCTGGCCATCTACCTTCTTGGCTTCATCTACTACAGGCCTTAGCGTTATGGAGACAGATCTCGTCGGGAATGATTCCCCGCTCGTAACGCGCAGCAACCGTACGCTTGTGCTCAAGCTCCTGGCGATCGTTGCAGCGGCCTTCGCGTTCGGCTTTGCCCTGGTACCGCTTTATGATGTGTTATGTGCGGCCACCGGTTTCAATGGCAAGACCAGTCAGGGCAAGCTTGGGGTGGGGGGTATCGCCGGTCCTGCGGCGGCACCCTCGCGCGTCGACGCCACCCGTATCGTAACGGTCGAGTTCACCGGTACGGTGATGCCTGGCTTACCGTGGGAGATGCGTCCGCTGACCGCGAGTCTCGATCTGCATCCGGGCGAGTTGCATCAGGCACGGTTTCTGGTGCATAACAGTTCCGACAAAGCGATTGTCGGGCAGGCTGTGCCCAGCGTTTCGCCAGGCCAGGCTGCCCAGCATTTCGAGAAGCTCGACTGCTTCTGTTTTTCGCAACAAACCCTCGCACCGGGCGAGACCAGGGAGTTACCGCTGACCTTTATCGTCAAGCCGGAGATCGACGAAAGCATCCGCACCGTGACCCTGTCCTACGCATTCTTCAATGTCGATGGACAGAAGTAAGCTCCTCAAGAAAGAGAGTGACGAATGACTACCCATACTTCGCCGCACCTGCAGCACTACTTCGTACCGCAGCCAAGCCCTTACCCGTTCATCCTTTCTGGCGGGATGTTCACGCTCGCACTGGGCTTCATCCTGAGCATGAATGCTTTCGCTGCCGGAAGCTGGATCATGCTCGCCGGTGCAGCGGTCATTGTGTTTGTTGTCTACAACTGGTTCGGGAAGGTGATCGGTGAGAACCAGAGCGGCTCGTACAGTGAGTGGGAAGACAAGTCCTTCCGTTACGGGATGATCTGGTTCATCGCTTCCGAGGTCGCTTTTTTTGCGGCATTCTTTGGCGCGCTGTTCTATGTGCGGAACATTTCGGTGCCGGCGCTTGCCGGAATGGACCCGGCCTTCACGCTCTGGAAGGACTTCACTGCAGCGTGGCCGTCAGCCGGCCCCAAAGGCCCCGCCTTCACGCCTATGGGGGCTTGGGGCATTCCGGCGCTGAACACGGCGATCCTGTTGACTTCCGGTGCGACCTTGACCTGGGCGCACTGGGGAATGCTCAAGAATAACCGCAGTCAGCTCAATCTTGGCCTGCTACTGACCATTGTTCTTGGTTTGGTCTTCCTCGGCTTTCAGGCCTACGAGTATTACCACGCCTACACTGAGTTGGGCTTGACCCTTGGCGCCGGAGTGTATGGCGCGACCTTCTTCATGCTCACCGGCTTTCATGGCTTTCACGTGACGCTAGGGGCAATCATGCTGATGGTGGTCTACGGTCGTTGCTTGCGAGGCCATTTTAGCGTTGAGCGTCATTTTGCCTTCGAAGGCGTGGCGTGGTACTGGCACTTTGTTGACGTCGTCTGGTTGGGCCTCTTCATCCTTGTCTATTGGTTGTAACCGGGTATCCAGCCAAATCGGAAGCCGATCAGCAGCAAGGCGAAGATCAGGATCGACAGCCCGATACGTAGCGTCAGCGCCTGTGCGGTGCGGACCCCTGTGCCGCGGTCGCGGTAAAGAAAAAAGAGCCCGGAAAAGAGGCTCCCTACCACACAGAACAGCAAGAGAATGACGATGAGCTTGAACATGGCTGACTCCAGCGGAAGGAGTCCCGATTATGCTCGCTGCACTGCTACTGAGGCAACCGCGGTGAAGACAGTCATGCGGCCTGGGCTGCGCTTCCAGCCTCGCTGGTGGTCGACGCTGCTTGTCCTGATACTTGTTCCTCTGTTCATTTCCTTCGGTCAGTGGCAGTGGAACAAGGCGAGCGGCAAGGAGGGTCGGCAGTCCCTCCGCGACGCTCGCAATGCGGCGCCACCGGTACAAATGCCCGCCACGCCGGCCGATGCGGAGTCGCTCCGATACCGCCAGGTGCAATCTCGTGGCAGCTACGAACCGGAGTTCCAGATCCTGATCGATAATCGCATCCATCGCCAGCAGGCAGGCTATCATGTCCTGACCCCCTTTCGGCTGGAAGGCAGCGATATGCGTGTGCTGGTTAATCGTGGCTGGGTACCGGCGCTCGCCGAACATAGCCGGTGGCCGCAGGTGACGACACCGAGTGGGGTGCTCGAGGTCTCCGGCATGGCGATTGTTCCGGGGACGCGCTATCTTACCCTCGGTTCCGATGCGCCGAGCGTTCACAGCTCGGGATGGCAGGTTGTCTGGCAGAATCTTGATCTGAAGCGCTATGCGCAAACGATCCCCTTCCCGCTGCAGCCGGTAGTGATTGAACTTTCCCCCGAGAGCCCGGCGGGTGGCTTTGCTCGCGAGTGGCCGCGTCCTGACGAGCGGATCGAACGCCACGTCGGCTACGCGTTCCAGTGGTGGGGATTTGCCGGGGCGACCGTCATCATCTGGCTAGTCGTTAATCTGCGCCGCAAGCCATGAGGCGCCAGCAATGACCACCGCCGTGCTCACCTCAGGACGGCGCATGATGTTGCTGGTGACGGGGCTGTTGGCTCTGCCGTTCATTGTTGCCTTTGGCCTTTACTGGTTCGAATGGCGTCCGGCCAAGCTCGCCAACCATGGCGAACTGATCCAGCCACCGCAGGCCCTGCCGGAAGCAGGGCTGACGCTGGTCGATGGTCGTTCACTGCCGACCGCCGAACTGCGCCGGAAATGGACGCTGGTGATGGTTGCCCCAAGCCCCTGCGCCAGCGCATGCCTGCAGGATCTGCACCAGATCCGCCAGGTGCAGGTGGCGCTCAACAAGGAAATGGTACGTCTGCGGCGTGTGCTCCTGGGCAGCAGCGTTGCCGATTTGCGCACCGATCCGGCGCTGGCGGAGATCCAGCGCAGCTATCCTGACCTCATTATCGCGGCACCCACTGCCGATGAAACCGGCGTGATCTGGACCACCCTCGCCGGTGCCGGCTATCGCTTCTACGTCATCGATCCGCTCGGGAACGTCATGATGCGCTACCCGGAGAAGCCGGAAATGCAGGGGATGCTCAGAGACCTCGAGCGCTTGCTGAAGTATTCTTGGGTTGGATAGGACAGGAGCTTCTATGGCCGTCATGAGCAGCAGCTCCCGTCGTTCGGCAGCGCAACGCCTGGGGGCCTTTTTCGAACTGTGCAAGCCACGGGTGAACAGCCTGATCGTGTTTACGGCCATGATCGGGATGTTTCTCGCCACGCCGTCTTTCCCGCCGTTCGCGCTTTTTGTCGCTGCGTCGATCGGTATCGCACTGGTTGCCGGCGCTGCTGCCGCAATCAACTGCCTGATCGAGCAACACATCGACGCCCTCATGGCGCGCACGCGGGCACGCCCGACGGCCCGGGGCGAAGTCTCGGCGACCGAGACCCTGACCCTGGCGACACTGGTTGGTAGTCTTGGTCTGTGGGTGCTGCACGCCTGCGTCAACCCGCTGACCATGTGGCTGACGCTGGCCACCTTTCTTGGCTATGCCGTGATCTACACGGTATTGCTGAAGACGGCGACGCCGATGAACATCGTCATCGGCGGGGCGTCCGGCGCCATGCCACCCCTCCTTGGCTGGGCGGCGATGACGGGCGAGGTTGGCCCTGAGGCGCTGGTCCTGTTCCTGATCATTTTCATCTGGACGCCGCCGCATTTTTGGGCACTCGCCTGTTACCGCTGTGCCGACTACGCCAGGTCCGGGTTGCCGATGTTGCCGGTCACCCACGGCATTCGCTTCACCTGTCTGCACAGCCTGCTCTACGTGGTCATGCTCAGCGCCGCAACGGTCCTGCCCTATACGCTGGGAATGAGCGGACCGTGGTATCTGGCCGCTGCACTGATCCTCAATGCGATTTTCCTCGTCTACAGCGTCACCTTGTGGCGTGACTACAGCGACAAGCTGGCTAGGGTCACTTTTCGCTATTCGATCATCTATCTGACCCTGCTATTCGCCGCCCTTCTGGCCGACCATTTCCTGCGCTGAGGTGGTGGCGGCAAGTGCTGTCAGCAGCTTGGCGTGGATGCCGCCAAAGCCGCCGTTGCTCATCACCAACACCTGATCGCCAGTGCGCGCGGCGTAGGCAATTTGCGCCACCAGGCGGCCGAGATCATGCTCGATGGTGACCTTCTCGCCCAGGGGGGCGAGTGCCTCAGCGACGTTCCAGCCGAGATCGCCGGCGTAGCAGAAGACCAGATTGGCATCGGCAAGGCTGCCCGGCAGCAAGTCCTTCATTACCCCCAGCTTCATGGTATTCGACCGTGGTTCAAGGACAGCCAGGATGCGGCTGCGACCGACCTTGCTGCGCAAGCCGCCGAGAGTCGTCGCGATTGCCGTCGGGTGGTGGGCAAAATCGTCGTATACGGTGACGCCACCGGCCGTTCCGCAGAGTTCCAGGCGCCGCTTGACATTCCTGAAGCGCGACAGCGCCGCCAGGCCGCGGGCCAAAGGCACGCCGGCATGCCTTGCCGCAAGCAATGCAGCGACCGCGTTGCTGCGGTTGTGTGCGCCGCTCAAATCCCAGTGTGTACTGCCGATCAATTGGTCGTCGTCCAGCAGATGCAGTGATCCCTCGACGTCGCTCCCGTCAGCCCGCCAACCACCTGGCGCGTTGAAGCGCTCGACCGGTGTCCAGCAGCCCCGCGCCAGGACTCGTTCAAGGTTGGCTTCCGCGGCGTTCGACACGATCAGCGCATTGCGCGGCAAGGTGCGTACCAAATGGTGGAACTGTGTTTCGATCGCCGCCAGATCGGGGAATATGTCGGCATGGTCAAACTCCAGGTTGTTGAGGATCGCTGTCCGCGGGCGGTAGTGAACGAACTTCGACCGCTTGTCGCAGAACGCAGTGTCGTATTCGTCCGCTTCAATGACAAAGAACGGCGAGTCCGGGGTGTCGCCCGATAGCCGAGCGGAGACTCCGAAGTTGACGGGTACGCCTCCGACCAGGAAGCCGGGACTCAGCCCCGCATCTTCAAGGATCCATGCCAGCATGGCGGAAGTCGTGGTTTTTCCATGCGTTCCTGCCACCGCCAGCACCCAACGGCCCTGGAGGACGTTCTCGGCCAGCCACTGCGGGCCGGAAAGATAAGGCAGGCCTTGCTCAAGGACCTCCTCGAGCAAGGCATTGCCGCGGGAAATGGCGTTCCCGACCACGTAGCAATCGGGTTCGAATGCCGTTTGCGCGGCATCGTAGCCTTCGACGACTTCAATCTCCGCGGCTTCGAGCTGCGTACTCATCGGTGGATAGACCCCGCTATCGCAGCCTGTCACGTGATGCCCTGCGGCGCGTGCCAGCTGGGCAACGCCTGCCATGAAGGTGCCGCCGATACCGAGGATATGAATATGCATGTTCCGAATCCAAGTTAAAATGAGGCTGAGGAGTCCCGATTGTACCGCGTCAGCATCCTCGCGCGCCCCGACCAGCACTCAGCCACCGCCAGAACACTTCCGGATTTATCGATGAGCAGCCGTCAGGATCGCCAGCGCAGTTCCCAGCAGCGCAACCGCATTGCGGCCCTCGCAGCCCGCCTGATGGCGGAAGATGGCATCAGCGACCTCGGGCTGGCCAAACGCAAGGCGGCGCGCAACCTCGGCCTGCCCGAAGGTACAGCCATGCCGGAAGACGGTGAGGTCGAGGTTGAACTGAGGACCTATCAGAGGCTTTTCCAGGACCGGGAGCAGCAGGCACGCAGCCAGCATCTGCTGCGCACGGCGGCTCGCCTGATGGCCACCATGCAGCGTTTCAATCCCTACCTGACCGGTTCGGTTCTCGACGGTACCGCCGGCCGCTTTGCCGAGATCGACATCCAGCTCTTCCCGGACAGCGCCAAGGAGGTCGAGATCTTCCTGCTCAACGAGCGGATTGACTACCGCCACAGCCAGCCACGTACCGACCGGGCCGAAGTGGTGCTGACCATCCTCAGCGATGACGCGGTCGCCAACCTCGTCGTTTACCCGCGCGATCAGGAGCGCGTCAGCGTCAGGAAGCGTGACGGCCGGATTCGCGACAGGGCTCGCCTCGCTGCCGTGAAGGAGCTGCTGGCGGCAGGTTGTGCTGCTGACCGATGAGACGGAGCAGCCTCTTCCTGGTCGGCCTGGTCGCCACAACGGCTGCCCTGCTGGCCGGTATCTACACCGGATCACAGCGCTCGAGCACGAGTGCACCAGCCTCGCCAGGGGTCAATGCAGAGGCTGTGGCGAACCTTTTGGCCAGCAGCCTCAAGGATGTGGCCGGGAAGCCACAGTCCTTCTCTCCTTGGCAGGGAAAAACCCTGGTCATCAACTTCTGGGCGACCTGGTGTCCACCTTGCCGCGAGGAGATGCCTGCCTTCTCACGTCTGCAGGACCGCCATGCGGCACGGGGTGTCCAGTTCGTCGGTATCGCTCTCGACACCGCAGACAACGTGCGGGCGTTTGCCGCAGCCCATCCGGTCAACTACCCACTGCTGGTCGGTGGCGCGGCAGGCGTCGACCTGGCCCGGCAGTTCGGCAACGCCCGTCTGGCCCTTCCCTATACCCTGCTGATCGCTCCCGATGGTGATCTGCGACTGGTTCGTCTGGGGTCCATCTCCGAGAGCGAACTCGACCTCGCAGTACACCAGTCGCTTGCGCGCTGAAGACGTATTACTGGACAAAATGCTGCCATTTACGGCAAACTTGCGGCCATGAAGAAGCAAAAAGACACTTCGTCTGGAACCAGCCAAGTGCCCGGTGGTGCCGGGTTGCTCGTCCTTCACGGACCCAATCTCAACCTCCTCGGCAGTCGTGAACCCGAACATTATGGTTTAACCACGCTCGCCGAGATCAATCGGGCGCTTGCACAGCGCGCCGAAGCCGCGGGAGTGCACCTGGAGGCCTTCCAGAGCAATCACGAGGGGGCACTGATCGAACGGGTTCATGCGGCTAGAGAGCAGGGTATCCGTTACCTGATCATCAATCCGGCCGCTTACACCCACACCAGTGTCGCGCTCCGCGACGCCCTTGCCGGCACGGGTATTCCCTTTGTCGAAGTACACCTCTCGAACGTCCATGCACGCGAACCCTTCCGCCAGCACTCGTATTTTTCCGACCTGGCGCTTGGCGTCATCACCGGTCTGGGCAGCGAGGGTTACCTGCTGGCGCTCGAATACCTGCTGAGCAAGATCTCCACCGACCAGGGTTAGGTTATCGATTCTCCAGGACGCTGCCAGCCAACTGGCTCAGGCCTGACCGCAAGCAAGAACAATCACAGGGAGAAAATCCATGGATCTGCGTAAATTGAAGAAACTGATTGATCTCGTCGAGGAGTCGAGCATCACCGAACTCGAGATCAACGATGCCGAGGAGAGGGTCCGCATCGTCAAGCACAGCGGCGGCGCAGCGCACCATGCTTACGGCCTGTCGCCGGTTGCCCCCCCTCCCGTGGTCGCTGCGCCAGGCGCTGCGGCGCTGGCGGCGCCTGCGGAACCGGAAGTGCCTGAAGGCGATGCCGTCAAGGCGCCGATGGTCGGCACCTTCTATCGCGCATCCAGTCCTGGCGCAGAACCTTTTGTCGAGGTTGGCAGCAGCGTGAAGATTGGCGACACGCTGTGCATCATTGAAGCGATGAAGTTGCTCAATGAGATCGAAGCCGAACGGGCGGGTACGATCAAGGCGATTCTGATCGAGAATGGCCAACCCGTCGAATACGGTGAACCATTGTTCATCGTCGGCTAAGGAGACACTTCCGCCATGTTCGGGAAAGTCCTCATCGCCAATCGCGGAGAAATTGCACTTCGCATCCAGCGTGCCTGCCGCGAACTGGGCATCAAGACGGTGGTCGTGCATTCGGAGGCAGATCGCGAAGCCAAGTACGTCAGACTCGCCGACGAGTCAGTCTGTATCGGCCCGCCGCCTTCCGCCCAGAGCTATCTCAACGTGCCGGCCATCATCTCGGCGGCCGAGGTGACTGATGCGGAGGCGATACACCCGGGCTATGGTTTCCTCTCCGAGAACGCCGACTTTGCCGAGCGCGTGCAATCCTCAGGTTTCGTCTTCATCGGTCCCCGTCCGGAAACCATTCGGCTGATGGGCGACAAGGTTTCTGCGAAGGAAGCGATGCGGGTAGCCGGGGTGCCGTGTGTCCCCGGATCGGAGGGTGCACTACCCGAGGACCCGAGGGAAATCGCGCTGATTGCCAAGGCCGTGGGCTATCCGGTCATCATCAAGGCTGCCGGCGGTGGCGGCGGACGCGGCATGCGCGTCGTCCATACCGAAGCGGCACTGATCAACGCGGTGAACATGACCCGTTCGGAGGCGCAGAGTTTTTTCGGCAACCCCAACGTCTATCTGGAGAAATACCTCGAGAACCCGCGGCACGTGGAGATTCAGGTACTGGCCGACAGCTTCCGGAATGCGGTCTATCTCGGCGAACGCGATTGTTCGATGCAGCGTCGCCACCAGAAGATCATCGAGGAGGCGCCGGCCCCCGGCATCGCTGCCCGGCACATCGTGCGCATCGGTGAGCGTTGTGCCGACGCGTGTCGGCGGATCAATTACCGTGGTGCGGGCACCTTCGAATTCCTCTACGAGAACAACGAGTTCTACTTCATCGAGATGAACACACGCATCCAGGTCGAACATCCAGTCACTGAACAGATCACCGGCGTCGATCTCGTTGCCGAGCAGATCCGCATTGCTGCCGGAGAGAAGCTTCGCTTCAGGCAGCGTGATCTGACTTTCCGCGGTCATGCCATCGAGTGTCGGATCAATGCTGAAGATCCCTTCACCTTTGTCCCGTCACCGGGCAAGATCAGTTTCTATCATCCCCCGGGTGGCCCCGGGATTCGCGTGGACTCGCATATCTATCAGGGTTATACCGTTCCGTCGCATTACGATTCGATGGTCGCCAAGGTGATAGCCTATGGCGACAGTCGCGATCAGGCGATTCGCCGGATGCGGATTGCGTTGTCCGAGATGAGCATCGAGGGCATCAAGACAAACATCGCGCTGCATCAGGAACTGATGCACGACGCACGTTTCATGGAGGGGGGTACCAGCATCCACTATCTCGAACACCGGCTTGCGGCCAAGGATGAGGTCAAAAAGGGCGGCTGACCGTCGCCAGTGACCCATGGCCTGGCTATCCCTCAGCATCCGGACCGACTGTCAGCACGCCGAGGTGCTCGCGGATGCGCTGCTTGACGCCGGAGCCCTCGCCGCCAGCATCGAGGATGCGGCGGCAGGGACAACGGACGAACAACCCCAGTTCGGCGAGCCGGGTTCGGTCAGCAGGCCCGGCTGGGAACGTTCGCTGGTGGTTGCCCTGCTCAAGCCGGATACCGATGTCAGGCCTTTTCTGGCGTCGTGCGCTGGGCGGGCCGGCCTCGCGACGCTGCCGGACTTCACGCTGGAAGAAATCGCCGAGCAGGACTGGGTCAAACTGACCCAGTCGCAGTTTGAACCGATTCGCGTCTCGGCGCGCTTGTGGATTGTTCCCTCCTGGCATGAAGCGCCTGATCCACAGGCGATAGTCCTTGTCCTGGACCCCGGCATGGCCTTCGGAACCGGTTCGCATCCGACCACCCGTCTGTGTCTTGAATGGCTCGAGCGCAGTGTCCGTCCGGGGATGTCGGTCCTTGACTACGGCTGCGGATCCGGGATTCTAGCCATCGCCGCAGCCAGACTCGGCGCAACCGACGTTGTCGGTGTCGATATCGACCCCCAGGCGGTGACATCAGCCCGTAACAATGCCGAGAGCAATCGGGTCAGCGCCCGCTTCCAGGACTCGGCGTGCCAGTTGACCGGGCTGTTCGACAGGGTGGTCGCCAACATTCTCGCTAATCCACTCAAGGTCCTGGCACCGGCGATCAGTGCCCACGTCCGTCCAGGTGGGAGCCTCGCGCTGTCGGGGATTCTGGTCGAACAGACGGAAGAACTGATCGCCGCCTACGCGCCTTTCCTACGGCTGGCGGTTGCCGATGCGCGCGACGGTTGGGTCTGCCTGGCCGGCGTCAGGGAGTAAGCCGTGAAGACCTGCTGCCCGAGCTGCCAGACGATCTTCCGCGTCACTTCCGAACAGATCCGGGTGCGTGCCGGCAAGGTTCGCTGCGGACAATGCCGTACCGTGTTCAATGCCATTGACCGTCTGCTCGATGAGGACGACAGCCTCGTCGCCATCCAGGCGACGCCGCAGGCGGTGACCGGCTCGGAGGGGGTGACCGCGGTGCCGATAGCCGCCGCGCCGCCCGGGCATGAAGAAGAACGTATCGCCCTTTCTGAAGCCGAAGTCTCGCTGCCTGGAGAATCGGAAGGCGCACCCGCTGGCGAGAGTTACCCTTCGTTGCCAGACAGCAGCCAAGGCGAATCGCTGCCAGCATCCGGCGAACAGGCCATGGTAGCCCGTCCCCTTCAGGGCGGTGAGGCAGAAACTCCGGATTTGCCACGGGAAACCAGCATAAGCACGGGCGACAACCGATGGCTTGAAGGAATGACGAACAAGCCGGCACTGCCGGCTGACCGCAGCGTCACCCGGCCGTTCGCGATCGTCGCTTCCGTTCTGGCGGTTGTGCTGGTTGGTCAGATGGTTTTCCATTTCCGCAGCGCCATTGCCATCAATGCACCCGCGCTGCGGCCGGTGCTCGAAGCGCTGAGCGACGTGCTGGGAACCGACATGCCGCTGCCACGCCAGGCCGAGTTGGTGAGCATCGAGGGGTCGGACCTGCAGACTGATGCGCTGCGCAACAAACTGCTGGCCCTGCAGGCCACGCTGCGCAACCGGGCTCCCTATGCCCAGGCCTACCCGGCGCTGGAACTGACGCTGACCGATACCAACGACAAGGCCGTTGCCCGTCGCGTATGGCTGCCCGAGGAATACCTGCCCCCCGCTTCGCTGGAGGAGAGATCGTTTGCGGCCAATAGCGACCTCGACGTTCGCCTGTGGCTGGAGGCCAGGGAGATCAATGCCGCGGGCTATCGGCTGTACGTCTTCTACCCGTGATTGGGCGGGCTTCCGGGCTTGCCCGGAAGCCCGGGGCGAGCCGGCATCGGTGTATACTTTTCGCTTTCGTCATTCTCCCGAACATTCCGAAAGCCCATGTCCACTCTTATCTGCGGCTCGATCGCCTTCGACAACATCATGGTTTTCCATGATCGTTTCAAGAATCATATCCTCCCCGAGCAGATTCACATTCTGAATGTCGCTTTCCTGGTACCGGAGATGCGGCGGGAGTTTGGCGGCTGTGCGGGTAATATCGCCTACAACCTAAAACTTCTCGGTGGCGAGCCACTGATCATGGCGACTGTCGGTGATGATGCCGACGCCTATCTCCTGCGGCTGGATGACCACGGCCTGTCGCGCGCCCACGTACGCCGGATTACCGGCAGCTTTACCGCCCAGGCCTTCATCACCACCGATCTCGATGACAACCAGATCACCGCCTTCCATCCGGGCGCCATGACCTACTCGCATCTCAATCGGGTCTGCGATGTCCAGGGCGCGACGCTGGGGATCGTCGCGCCCGATGGTCGTGAAGGCATGCTGCAGCATGCTGCGGACCTGGCGGCGGCTGGTGTGCCTTTTGTTTTTGATCCGGGCCAGGGTTTGCCGATGTTCTCGGGCGACGATCTGATGCATTTCATGCGGCTAGCCAACTACGCCTGCTTCAATGATTACGAAGCCAAGCTGCTGTGTGACCGGACCGGCCGATCGCTAGAGCAACTTGCCGCCGAGGTTGAAGCGCTGGTCGTTACGCGTGGCGGCGAGGGCTCACACATTCACGCCAATGGTCGCTGCCATGAGATCCCCTGTGTACAGTCGGACGCCGTCGTAGATCCAACGGGCTGCGGCGACGCTTATCGTTCAGGCCTGCTGTACGGAATCGCCGCCGGCTGGGATTGGGAGAAGACCGGCCGTCTCGCGGCGGTGATGGGGGCGATCAAGATTGCCTACCGAGGAGGTCAGAACCATCGCCCGAGCCGCGCTGAAGTCGCCGACCTCTTCGCCAGGGCGTTTGGCACAGCCCCCTGGTAAGGCGACGTGATGTGGCCATCGTAAAGCCGCCGCTGGCGATGCGCAGCGCGGCTGCACTCGCCGAGCACACCGGGGGAGGTTCAGCCGCGCGTGGTCTGGCCGGGCGCGAGCTTGCACTCGTTGGCGAGAGGCCGTCCACTGTTGACGTCCATCAAGACGCTCTTCCAAGGCAGGTCGATCCACAGCAGGCCTTTCTGTCGGTCCTCGTAGCGCGGCAGGCCGGAGCTTGAGTCCTGCCGCAGCAGGGTGTGGCGGTTGCCCAGCCAGCCGAGTTCAATCCGATTCACATTGTGCGAACTGCGTTGAACTTCGACGCTTTGACCGAGTTCGCAACGATATACGCCGCTGGCGAGTTTAAAGTTCAACTGCTTTTGTTCCTTTTCCTTGCCGCTCCTGTGGTGGGAAGCACTTGCTGCTGCCGACTGCGGTTCTGTCGTCGCACAGGCGGCCAGCACTACCGGCAGGAGGGTCATGGCAAACAGGCGATTCAGCGGCACGCGTCTTGTCCTCAAGTCCGTGGAAGCCTGAAAATAGCATGACTGGCACTGCCAGGGCCAGAAGAAGATTGCGGCCTTGAGGGGTGAGCCGTAGTCTGCGGCAACCGGCCGCGCCGGTCAGAGCCCTTCGATGTTGTGCGGCGAATAGAGCGCGTTCATGCTGCCGTCGGCTACCAGAGCCGTGTCGGTGATCGTCCCGACGATGTCGGGTTGCACTGCGCTGTCGATGTCAAGCTCGCATTCCTGCCAGTCCGGCGTGTTGAAACCGGCCGTAGTCCGGTCCTTCCGCTCCCTACCGCAACCTACATGCAGGAAATTCACCAATTCTCTCCCCTTCAGGGAATGGCCGCCTCGCCAATGCGGCGCAGGAGTTCGACCTGCGCCGGCAGGCAACGGGTCTGCAGATCGCATTCCTGGAAATTGTGCTGCCGTGCCGCACGCCCAACCGGATCAGCTCCGCGCGACGCTGCAGTGTGTCGGCGACGGTCAGGGGAGTCTGGCGCGCATCGAAGAAATCGACCAGCAAGCCCTGCCCTTTACCCATAAATCTGACTGACCCTGAGCGTCTCTCATTGAGACAAAAGCCCTCTTGCCGGTGCCGCCGCGGATCTGCGCAATCAGCGCCTTCAGCGCCTTCAGCGGCTCACGCATTGCCGTCTCCGCGGTCGAGGTGGAAGAACTCGCCGGCTGCCTGCTGCAGAATCATGGCCTCCAGGCGCGCGAGGTCGAAGAGACCAAACTGCAGTGCCTGCGCAACCGCCGCCAGGAAGGGGCCTTCCGGGTAGCTTCGCCTTCTGGCCCGACGGCACGGCGCCGACCCAGGGACTCCAGGCCTGCGAGCTACAGGTCCTGCTGATGGTAGGCAACCCCGCACAGACCCGGGTAGCGCCGGCCTGGCGTCGCCTCGCGGCGTAGGGTCGCTGAACGCGTGGGCCGTCGGCTCACGCCGCGCTGGCCCATGGCTCGTGGTAATTCCAGGGCAGCCACGGGGCCGCCTGAGCCAGAACCTTCTTCGCATGGGTATGCGAGGCCTGCAGAGAGGCGAACGGATTGACGTGGCAGAGCTGGCAGGTACAAAAAGGGCGTCACCGTAGACAAGGATGCCATGCAAGCGGTCGAGTCCAGGTTGGAACGGAACCCAGGGCCTCGGCACTCGGATGGCATGGCTTTTCTCGCGTCATTTGTGAAGAGGAAAGTCGTTAACTTTCATGAGGTTATGACAGGAGCTTGTAAACCCCTCTGGAATCAGGTCTACTCTCGTCTTTTGGG
>ERZ761603.309-NODE-309-length-41603-cov-76.261264_pt1 | contig 41603 bp, 36 predicted proteins | sample MGYA00511879_ERZ761603 | MGnify/ENA primary metagenome ERZ761603 (study PRJEB28899, sample SAMN02850040) | bioreactor sludge metagenome | biome: EBPR Sludge; feature: EBPR Bioreactor; material: flocular biomat | place: Australia: Thorneside Wastwater Treatment...
CTTCCTTCCGGACCTGACCAGGTTCACCGCCCTGCGATGCGGGGAGACCCGCCACGGAGAATCGTACCACATTGGCGAAGCGCAAGCGAAACGCGAAATGCTAACCAACTCGCTCATCCGATGTGCGAGCGTCGCGGCAGTAACCGCCAAACGGCAATTGCGCTCAATCGCTGGCTGCCAGTCGCAGCGCCAGGTAGGCCTCGGTCAACTGCAGTGGGTTTGCCAACAGACGTGCCTTCCATTCGCCGAGTCTGACGCCTCCCTGGATCAGTCCACGCAGGGCAGCGATCTGATCGGTGTGCCCAACGTTGTTCGCGCCGATCAGACGATCCCCGGAAAAGACCAGGCGCAAGTAGCGGTAGTCGCCGTCATCGAGCACCTGTGCCTGCTCGCAATCGGGTGAGCCCTGCCATTGTCCGAAAGACGCAGAAATCAGCCCCAGCGTGTCGACGATGCAAAATGCGAAAGTGCCGGGCAAGAGAACCGGGTGGCCGGCCATGTTGAGTGCGGCAATGCGCGCCTGCTCGACGGCGTCAGGCCGAATCGCGCTCACCCATCGACCACTGGCGCTGGCTGCAAGCGCTTCCGCAGCATCCCCGGCTGCATAGACGCCGCGGATGCTGCTCTGCATCGCGGCATCGACCAACACCCCACGCGCCAGCGCTATACCGCTGCCGGTGAGAAAGGCAACGTTGGGTTGACCACCCGTCGCGCTGACCAGCGCGTCAGCCTCGATCGTCCGGCCATCGTCGAGTTCGGCGCGCAATCGTTCGCCGGACTGCGTGACGGCAACGACGCGCCGACCCACACACATCTGCACGCCCTGCTCCTCGCACCAGCGCCGGATCAGATCCCCGGCGATGTCATCCAGCAGATGCGCAAGCATGCGCTCGCGCACCTCGACGACCGTCAGCCGCGCCGCCTTTGCCGCCAGAGCCTGCAGGCTGATACAGCCGATAAACCCGGCACCCATCTGCAGCACGCGCGCGGCCGGGCCGACCGCCGCCGCGATGGCCTGCGCGTCGGCCGGGCTCCAACAGGTAAACACCTGTGGCAGATCGATCCCGGCAATCGCCGGTCGCACCGGACGCGAACCGGTGGCGATCAACACCCGATCATAGGGCACGACCTGCCCATCCGCCAGCCGCACGTGGCAGGCAGACGTGTCGACCGCTTCGACGCGCGCGTGGCGCAGCTCGATGCACGACCGAGCAAAACGATCGGCGTCCACAGGCGTGCCGCTTGCCACTTCTTCGCCCACTGTGCAGGCGCGATACGCCGTGCAGGCTGCCGACTGCAACGCACCGCCGCTTTCGCCAATCACGGTAATCTCGGCACTTGGATCGAGCCGCCGCAGGGTGAGTGCCGCGACCACTCCGGCCGGTCCGTTGCCAATGATCAGGTGCCGCACGAGGCTAGCCGACCCCAAGGCACAGCGCACCGTCGGCCGCCCGCGCGCACCGCCAGGCCGCCAAACGGTGTCGCGCGACCGCCGCAGACGCGCGCTGGCCGCCTGCTCGCCAAGCGGCTGGGTGGTGCGCGACCGGAATACTCGCCTCATCCATATGCCAACTCCTTCCTGCCGGGATGCCTACCGGCCGAACGTGCGACTCGATCGCCCGTTGCCTGCGCTGATCGATGGCACCACCTTCGTCCGCCGCGCAGCACGAAATGGGGTGCCGGGTGAACGGCTGCCAGCGCGCCGCGACCGAGCCGTCGGCGCGAGAGAGCTGCGCTGCTCAGCGAGCGCGGCAACGCCCTTTGCCGAAGCAAGTCCGCGCCAGCCGAACCGGCCAGATCGGTTAAGATCCGGCCATGAAAGCAACCCGCATCTGTCTCGTCCGACACGGCGAAACCACATGGAATGCTGAAAAGCGCATTCAGGGGCAAATCGACATCGGGCTCAACTCGGCTGGCCTGGCGCAAGCCGAGGCGGCGGCCCGCTGGCTCTCCGGGCAGCCGGTGGCGGCACTGTACAGCAGTGATCTGCTGCGCGCACGGCAGACTGCCGAACGTATCGCGATGCAGCTCAGGCTGCAGCCGCACTTTCTTGCCGAATTCCGTGAGCGCCGCTACGGCTTTTTCGAAGGCCTGACCTATGATGAGTCACGCGCCCGCTACCCGGCCGAATACCAGCTGTTCGAGACGCGCGAGCCAGCATTCGTCATCCCGTTCGGCGGTGAAAGCCTGCAGCAGTTGCATGAGCGCGTGGCTACGGCTCTCTCACGCCTCGCGCTACGGCATGGCGGACAGACCATCGTCGTGGTCACTCACGGCGGAGTCCTCGACATCGTCAATCGCCTGGCACGCGGGAACGCGCTCTCGATCCCGCGCGACTTCCTGATTCCCAACGCCGGAATCAACTGGGTGGTCGGCGACGGGCAGGCATGGCGTCTGCAAGCGTGGGGCGAGACCGCACACCTGAACGAGTTCGGGCTTGACGAACTCCCTTAGCCAACTAGCCGGTGATGTACTTCTCCATCTGCTCGATGACAAACTGCTGGTGCGAAATCGTCTCCTTGACCACATCGCCGATCGAGACGATGCCGACCACCTGGTCATCGGCCATGACCGGCAGATGACGAAAGTGCATCTCGGTCATGATCGCCATGCATTCGTCCACGGTCTGTTCGGGCGTCACGTAGAGCACCCGGTCGCTCATGATCTCGCGCACCGGGATATCCTTCGATGCCTTTCCGTGCAGGATCACCTTGCGCGCATAGTCGCGCTCGGTGACGATCCCGACCAGCTTGCCGCTCTCGAGGACGAGGACCGAGCCAACGTTGTGATCAGCCATGACCTGCAGGGCATGAAAAACTGCGTCATCGGGTTTGACGGCTACCAAGAGCCTGCTCTTGCTGGCGAGCAACTGCCTGATTGTCTTCATAACGCATCCATCCTTTCTCGATCTCGCCCGGCTCTGGACGATTCGGTGACGAGCGCTCAGCGCAGCCCGGCGGCGTACTCGGCTACGGCACTGATCTGAGCGTCGGAAAGCTTGCCGGCGATCACGCGCATCATTTTCTCCGGATCGTTGGCGCGCTCGTGCGTCCGGAACGTCTTCAACTGCGCCGCAGTGTATTCGGCATACTGCCCAGCGAGGCGTGGGTACTGCGCAGGCAGACCAGCCCCGGCTGGCCCGTGACAGCCGGCACACGCCGGAATACCTTTCTCAAAATCTCCTTTGCGCCATAGCGACTTACCCTCGGCCAGCAGCTTCTCGTCGCGGGCGACCGAGGGCTTGATCGCTTGCTGCGAGAAATACGCCGCCAGACTGTGCATGTCTTCGTCCGACAGCGCAGCGACCATACCGGCCATGATCGGGTTCGCGCGCAACGCCGGCTTGCCGTCGGCCGCCTTGAAATTGCCGAGCTGCTTATACAGGTACTCCCGCACCTGGCCAGCGATGATCGGGTTGGCAGCGGCCGGGCTGTTACCGTCAGCGCCGTGACAGCCAACGCAGACGGTCTCGGCGATCTCCTTGGCCTTCGCCAAGTCAACCTTTGCTCTAGCCTGTTCTGTTGCGAAGGCTGGGATACTGGCGGCCAGGACAACCGCAAGCGCCGTTGTACGAATCATGTCGAAACTCCCATAGACAACATTGACACAACTTGGACTGATTTGAAGCCGGTGAAGCCGAGCGCCGAAAGCTGATATTCTATCGCAGTTTCGAGCGCTGGCACGCATCCGCCCTTTCACCCACTGCCGCACGCCTGACTTATGCCCCTCTTCCAACACGCGATTTTCCACAAGACGGTGGCCGACCTGCGCGAACTGCCCGCCGACGCGCTCTGCGAAGTCGCTTTCGCCGGCCGCTCGAACGCCGGCAAGTCAACTGCAATCAATGCTCTGGCCAACCACACGCGCCTGGCCTTCGTTTCCAAGACTCCGGGGCGAACACAACATCTGAACTACTTCCGGATCGACGAGGGAAAGTATCTGGTCGACCTGCCGGGTTACGGCTATGCAAAAGCTCCAGTGGACGTCCGTAGTCAATGGGAGGGCCTGCTCGCTCCCTATCTTCAGGAACGACCCGCGCTGCGCGGTCTGCTCCTGATCATGGACAGCCGTCACCCGCTGACTGACCTCGACCAGCAGATGATGCGCTGGTTCTCCGTAACCGGCAAGCCGATCCACGTCCTGCTCTCCAAGGCCGATAAACTCAGCCGTCAGGAACAAGCTGAAACCTGCCGGCAAGTGCGGGCTGCCCTCGCCGAACTCGGCACACAGTGTTCGGCACAAATCTTTTCGGGGCTGAAGAAGTTTGGCGTGCGCGAAGCCGAAGCCGTACTCGCTGGCTGGCTGGATCTGCCCTTCGACGACTCTGCCCCGGCACCGCTGGGCACCGCGGGGGGCCGACGCACCTCGGCAAGACGGCGCGCAGCAGTCGGCTGGACCGCCCGCCAGGCGGTAGCCGTCAACAAGCGTTGAGATGGACAAGGAAACTGACAAGGAAACGCCCCCGGCAAGGGGGGGCCGGGGGCGTCGATGCCTTACAGGGGATAAGGCACCCGCTTAGGGAGGTGAAGCGGGAGATGGCGTGGCCATCTAAGCACTTTGAGCAAGCAGCAGGGCAGCGAGTTCCTGACTGACACCGGGTCAGCCCATTAAAGTTATCTATCTTGAACTGGCGTAGCTTATGGATCACAACACCGCATTTCCGAACACCCGCATGCGCCGCATGCGTCGCGACAATTTTTCCCGCCGTCTGATGCGCGAAACACGACTCTCGACCGACGATCTGATCTATCCGGTTTTCGTTCTTGACGGCAACGATCGGCTGGAACCGATAGCTTCGCTGCCCGGCCTGGCAAGACAAAGTCTGGACCGGCTGCTGAGGACGGCCGAACGCGCGCTCGCGCTGGGCATCCCGGCGCTTGCCCTGTTTCCGGTCATCGACGCCGCCGGCAAGACGCCGGGCGCCGAGGAAGCGTGCAACCCGGACGGCCTGGTGCCGCGCGTGGTCACCGCCTTGAAGCGCGAGTTCCCGGAACTCGGCGTGATCACCGACGTCGCCCTGGACCCCTATACGAGTCATGGACAGGACGGTCTGATCGCCGCCGATGACCCGCGGCAATACGTCCTGAATGACGAGACGCTGGCGGTCCTGGCGCAGCAGGCGCTCATTCAGGCGCAGGCCGGCGCCGACGTCGTCGCCCCGTCGGACATGATGGACGGTCGGGTTGGACGGATTCGGCGTGAACTCGACACTGCCGGGCTGATTCATACGCGCATCCTGGCCTATTCGGCAAAATATGCGTCCAGCTTTTATGGCCCCTTCCGCGACGCCGTCGGCTCGGCGGGAAACCTCGGCAAGGGCAACAAGAGCACCTATCAGATGGACCCGGCCAATAGCGACGAGGCACTACGCGAGGTCGCGCTCGACCTGGCCGAAGGCGCCGACATGGTGATGGTCAAACCGGGGCTGCCTTATCTCGACATTGTTCGCCGCGTCAAGGATGAATTCGGCGCACCGACCTACGTCTACCAGGTCAGCGGCGAGTACGCCATGCTCAAGGCTGCGGCACAGAACGGCTGGCTTGATGAACGCGCTTGCGTCCTGGAAAGCCTGCTGGCCTGCAAGCGAGCCGGCGCGGACGGGATTCTCAGCTACTTCGCGCTGAGCGCCGCAACCTGGCTCAAGACCGACGGCTGATGGCTGGCGAAGAGTTCATCACGCGCCTTCCACACGGGCGCCAGCCAGTAACGAGACACCGACATGGCGATCGCCCGCGATGGGCGAGCGGGCCCGTCAGCCGAGTCGTCGCGCACCAGATTTGTCCAAGCAATCCGAGGCGGACGGATCAGCGCCGAAGCAACGAACGTTCGTAGTCGGCGAAAGGCATCGGCTGACCGGTCAGGTAGCCCTGTATCTCGTCGCAGCCTTCGCGCGCCAGGAAATCGCGTTGCTCGTCGCGCTCGACGCCTTCGGCGATCACGGTCAACTGCAAGCTGTGGGCCAGGCCGATCACTGCACGCGTGATAGCGCAGTCCTCGGCACCGTTGGGCAAGCCGTGCACGAAGCTGCGGTCAACCTTCAGCTTGTCAAGCGGCAGACGCTTCAAGTGTGCCAACGACGAATAGCCGGTACCAAAATCGTCGATCACCACCCGCAAGCCCATTGCACGCAGGTTGCTCAAGACCTGAAGGCTGTTCTCGGCATGACTCATGATCGCGCCTTCGGTGATTTCCAGTTCGAGAAGCTGCGCCGACAGGCCAGAAGCCTCAAGCGCCTTGCGCGCGGTTTCCTGTATGCGACCACGGGCAAACTCAAGGCCCGAGACATTTATCGACAGGACACCCGGGGCCAGCCCGGCGGCGCTCCAGGCTGCCCACTGCGCCATGGCCGACTGCTGCACCCACTCGCCGATCTGGACGATCAACCCGGACTCTTCCGCCAAGCGAATGAAATCGGGCGGCAGGAGCATGCCTTGCGCCGGGTGTAGCCAGCGTACGAGTGCTTCAGCGCCGAGTACCCGACCGGTAGCCAGGGACACCTGCGGTTGCAGGTACACCCGCAACTCATCGCGCTCGAGCGCGCGGCGCAAGTCGGTCTCGAGACGCAGGCGGGCGAGCGAAGACTGGGTAAGGCTTCCGGTAAAGAACTCGTAAGTGTTGCGACCGCGTTCCTTGGCCCGATACATCGCCACATCTGCGTTCTTCATCAGCGTTTCGGCATCGACACCGTCCTGCGGGAAGACGCTGATCCCTATGCTGGCGCCAACGAAGAACTCCTGGTTGACGGTCACCGGGGAATTCTGCAGTACGTCGAGAATGTTTTCAGCGATGTGCGAAGCTGCCGATGGATCGCTTATGTCCTCTATTATGATGAGAAATTCGTCGCCACCCAGGCGTCCGACTGTATCCGATTCGCGCATCAATCGGCTCAGGCGCCAAGCCACTTCGCAGAGAACGCGGTCGCCCACCTGGTGGCCCAGGGTATCGTTGATGTTCTTGAAGCGGTCAAGATCGATGAAGAAGACGGCCAGGCCAGACTCATCCCGATGCGCCCGTTGCAGCGCCTTGTGCAGACGGTCACCGAGCAGCAATCGGTTCGGCAGCCCGGTCAAAGGGTCGTGGTGCGCCTGGTGGTCAAGCCGATCGTGCGCCTTGCGCAGTTCGGTAATGTCGGAAAAGACGCCTACATAGTGTGTCACGACGCCGGCATTATCTTTCACGGCGCTGATCGTCAGAGATTCGAGAAAAGCCTGTCCGTCCTTGCGCCGGTTCCACACCTCACCCTGCCAGCGTCCATGGAGCGCCAGCGTCTCCCACATCTCGCGGTAGAAGTTCTGCCCGTGCAGGCCGGACTGCAGGAAACGCGGATTCCGCCCGATGACCTCATCCTCCCGATAACCGGTGATCTCGGTAAACGCACGGTTGACCGCGATGATCGCGGCATCCGGCGAGGTAATCGTGATTCCCTCTGCGCTGCTGTCGAAGACCGTCGCCGCCTGGCGCAGGCGAACCTCCATGCGCTTGCGCTCGGTAATGTCGAGCATCACGCCGACCACCCCGCCACCCGAATCGCCGGGTCCGCCGTAGGTCGCCTTGTGGAAGATGACGTCCCGAAAGTTGCCTTCGGCGTCTACCACGCGCGATTCGTAGACCAGCGAACCAGCCTCCTTTTCAAGCAGTTGTTTGTCAGACAACTGATAGCGCTCAGCCAGCTCACGTGGCGCCAGGTCGTAGACGCTGGCACCGATCACCTCCTCGCGTGAACGCCCGATCAACTTGAGGAAAGCCTGATTACAGCCCAGATAGCGGCCCTGCCAGTTCTTGTAGAAGACCGGCCCAGGAATCGCCTCGATCAATTGACGCATGAAGTGCAGTTGCTGCTCGAGCTCGAGCGTACGTTCGGCGACCCGCCGTTCCAGGTCGAGATGGCTGTCGCGCAGTGCCTGCTGAGCCGCCCGATGCGCGGTGACATCCTCGTAGGTCCAGATCCAGACATCACCGTCCTCCTTCTGGCCAATCGCGCGTCCGATCAGATGAACCCAGATCGGCGTGCCATCGTGCCGACAATGCATCAGTTCGCCATCGAAGGTCCCGTGCACTACCGCGCAGCGCTCGACGATCTGGCGGGCGGCATCCTCCCAGGCCTCGTCGCTCGGAAACAGGATGCGCGTCGACCGGCCGCTCAAGCCGCCTGCGGGATATCCGAAAATCTCTTCCAGACGACGATTGCAGCGCAGAATCGTTCGTTCGCGCTGATACGAGATGCCGATCATCGCGTTGTCGAAAATGAGCTGCTGCTCCCACAAACTCTCGACCAACGCCTCCTCGGCGGCACGACGCGCGGTGATGTCCTCAAACAGATAGACGTGTCCTTCCTCGCGCTTGGCGGGATCGAACAGGCTACCCGTGACTTGGCACCAAAGCGGCGTGCCATCGGCCTTGCGGTAGACGATTTCACCAACGAACTTGCCTGTTTCGTCGATCACCCGGTAGGCCGACTCGCCGGCATTCAGCCAGGCCGCCTCGTCCTGAAAGATGACGCGCGTCGAGCAGCCGATCAGTTCCCCTGGCTGATAGCCAAACATGCGCTCAAAGCTCGGGTTGCAGCGCCTGATCACGCGTTCGCGCAGAAAAGCGATGCCGATCGGCGCCCGCTCGAAGATCAGCGTCTGCTCGCGCAACAGCGCGTGCAGCGCGCTGGCGGCGCGCCGTTTTTCGGTCACATCTTCGTAGAGCCAGACATAGCCCTCATCGGGATGGCCGGGTTTGATCATACTGCCAATGATTTGACAGCAGAAAGGCTCCCCGTCTCGCCGATGGAAGACCACGTCACCCCGGTAGATGCCCGTTTCCGAGATCTCCCGGTAGGCCTTGTCTCCCGTCTCCAGCCAGGCGGTGTCACTTGGGTAGTAAATGCGCGTGGATTGCCCGATCAACTCATCCGGCGCATAGCCCAACAACTCGGCAAAGCGCCGGTTGCAACGCTGGATCACGCGATCACGCAGAACAACGATGCCGGTCTCGGCATTCTGAAAAATGAGTTGCTGCTCGCGCAGCAGGCGGGCGCTGGTTGCCCGCGCCCGTACTTCGTCGGAGATGTCGCGGATGATCCATGTCACACTCGTCCTGGGCTCAAGCGGATCACCCGGCTGCACGATCAGGTGAGCGTCGAGCGTGCTCCGGTCGCGTCGCGCCAGGTGGGTTTCGAGCGCGGCCGTCTGCCCAGCCAGCAAGTGAGAACGCGTCTGTCTGCACAGCGCGCGCCAGAGCGTCAGGCTGGGAAAGAGAGCGAGCTCGGACTGGCCGACCAGCGTTCCCGGCGGCCAGCCGAAAAGCTCCTCGGCGCGAGCGTTGCAATGGTAGATTCGGCGCCGACGGGTGTACACCACCGCAATGCCGGAGCAATCGAGAATTGCCCTGCATGCGGCGAGTTCCTGCTCGAGGATGCCTGAATCCTTCATGGTGCCTGACGAGTGTTCTTTCGCCCGGAGTCTACATGACTACCGGTAATCAGAGTATCGGCCACCCGGACCGCGTGTGGCCTATTTCGCGAACAGACCCCGAAAACTTGTTCCGGCGCGGGACGCGCAATCGGCAATCAACGCCTAGAGCGGTGCCCGATGGCGGCGCAAATCGAGAATCGAAGTCAGTCGCCGATCGACCCACGCCGGCTGCCGGGTATGCGAGCTGACCCAGACTGTCTGCATGCCAAGCCGCTTCGCCACGCGCAGATTCGCCAGCGAGTCCTCGACCATGATGCACTGAGCCGGGCGCAGGCTTTCTGCACGCAAGAGACAACGGAACGCCGCTGGCGCCGGCTTCGGCTGAAAACGAAGTCGTTCGATCGAGTAAACGGCCGCAAAATGGTTTCGTATACCCATTCTATCAAGAATGGCGTAGGTGTAGTCCAGCGGTGCGTTCGAGAAGATCAGTTTGCGCCCGACGAGGCGCCGCAACATGAGCTTCAGCGCGGGTTCAAAAACCAGCATTCGCCCGAGATCGTCAAACCGATGCGTATGCTCCAGAAAATGGTGCGGTTCGGTCCCGTGGTGACGCACCAGGCCAAGCAGGGTCGCACCATAGCGCTGCCAGTAATCCTCGCGAAGGCGTGTGGCGCGGTCTTCATCGAGGCCAAGATGGGCGCGGATATAGGCGACCATCGAACGATTGATGTGCGGAAAAATATTCGGGCGCGCATCGTGCAGCGTGTTGTCCAGATCAAAAAGCCATACGGGAGCAACAGCTTTCGGCGACATCGCCACCCCTCAGTGCGACTTGATCATCGTACCAACGCCATGGTCGGTAAGGATTTCGAGCAACAGGGCGTGTTCGACCCGCCCGTCGATGATGTGCACGCTTCTGACGCCATTACGCGCCGCATCCAGCGCCGAAGCAATCTTCGGCAGCATGCCGCCAGAAAGCGAGCCATCGGCCACCATGTCGACGATCTGCTTCGGCGTCATGCCGGTGATCAAGCGGCCCGTCTGATCGAGCACGCCGGGCGTGTTGGTCAGCAAGACCAGCTTTTCCGCCTTGAGGATCTCGGCGATCTTGCCCGCCACAACGTCGGCATTGATGTTGTAGGTCTCTCCCCCCTTGCCGACGCCAATCGGTGCGACAACCGGAATGAAGCCGCCGGACTCCAGGTGACCGATCAGCGACGGGTCGATCTGCGTGATATCGCCCACCAGGCCGACATCGATCAGATCTTCTCCATTGTCCCGGTCGGCCAGCAGCAGCTTCTTGGCACGAATGAAACTGCCGTCCTTGCCGGTCAGCCCGACCGCCTTGCCACCTGCCTGGTTGATCAGATTGACCACGTCCTTGTTAACCTGACCACCGAGGACCATTTCGACGATTTCCATCGTTTCGGCGTCGGTGACGCGCATCCCCTGCACGAACTCACCCTTCTTGCCGACCCGGCTGAGCAGACTCTCGATCTGCGGGCCACCGCCATGAACGACCACGACGTTCATCCCGACCAACTTCAGGAGCACGACGTCACGCGCGAAACACTGTTTCAGGTTCTCGTCTATCATTGCGTTGCCGCCGTATTTGACGACGATGGTCTTGCCGTGAAAGCGTTTGATGTAGGGCAGCGCCTCGGCGAGAACTGCGGCCTCGTGATTGGCTGTGAGAGTACGATCAGGCATGGCTGAAATCCGAGTGATTACCGGGTGATTCTACTCGGCAAGAGCGGAAATAGGAAGGCACCAGTCCGTGCACCTCAGCCTGGGCGACGACAGTCGCTGTCGCGGTAACTATAGGGGCCGCTTCGCGCCCTCGCCGACGGGTGCGCTGCATCTTGGCTCGCTGGTTGCGGCCCTCGGCAGCTACCTCGACGCACGCGCCAATCAAGGCGAGTGGTTGCTGCGCATCGAGGATGTCGACCAGGCGCGAACGGTACCGGGCGCCAGCGACGCCATTCTGCACGCACTCGAGCGCCTGGGTTTCGAATGGACAGGAGCGGTCGTCGTACAGAGCCAGCGGCTGGACCTTTATCGCGCAGCGCTCGAGCGCCTGCAACTGGCCGGCGAAGTTTATCCCTGCTCGTGCTCGCGGCGAGAAATTGCTGCCCGTTCGCTTGTGCCCGCGCTCGATGGTGGGCGCATCTATCCGGGCACCTGCCGCGCTGGCGGCGCGCTGCCACAGCGCCCGACGGCCTGGCGCCTGCGTGTCGCCGACTGCGAGATCGCCTTCGACGATCGCGTGCACGGACGTCTCCGGCAGAATCTGGCGCGAGCAGTCGGCGACTTCGTCGTCCTGCGCGCCGACGCACAGTTCGCCTACCAGTTGGCCGTGGTCGTCGACGACGCCGAGCAGGGAGTCACTGCGGTCGTCCGCGGCGCCGATCTGCTTGACTCGACACCCCGGCAGATCTGGCTGCAACGGAAGCTCGCACTGGCCACACCGAGCTACGCCCACCTACCAGTCGTCACCGACATGGCTGGGGAAAAGCTGTCCAAACAGACACGCGCCGCCGCCATCGACCCGACGCAAGGCAGCACGCTGCTGGCTGCCGCCTTGCGTTATCTCGGGTACAGTGTGCCCGAAGAAATCCGCCATGGGCCAACACGCGACTTCTGGCACTGGGCGACGGCCGCCTGGTCGATCGCGCACGTGCCGGCGGCGCGCTGCCTTCCTGTCGGCCTATCGCTTGCCCCCGTAACCGGCAATACCGACCAGGATGCGAACCAGATTATAGCTCGCCCAGCGCAGTAACCTGGAATGCCAGGGCAGGCGCTTCCAGCTATCAAAGGGCAGCTCGCGCGCGCCGTTCTGCATCGCCTGGCGCAGGCTGCGTCGCAGTTCATCGGCGAACTTCCGGTCCTTGACGACCACATTCGCTTCGCGCGCCAGGAGCAGACTGAAAGGATCGATATTCGACGAGCCGACGGTTGCCCAGTGGTGGTCGATCACCGCCACCTTGGCGTGCAGGAAACTGCGCCGATACTCGAAAATGCGGATCCCGGCACCGAGCAGCTTGCCGTAAAGCGCTTGTGTTGCGTAGTGCAGCAGCCGGTACTCGATGCGGCCCTGGAGCAGGATGACCACCTGCACGCCACGCTTGACGGCATCCTGCAGAGCCCGGCGAAAACGCCGCCCAGGAAGAAAATACGCGTTGGCCAGAATGATGTCTTCGCTGGCCGCAGCGATGGCCGCGAGATACGCCTCCTCGATGTCTCGTCGATGGCGTATGTTATCGCGCACGAGGAAGGCCGCCGTCTGCTCGCCGCGCGCCTCAGGCTCCTTCTGGGCCGTCGGCAGCAGACGATAGCGGCGGTTCAGCTTGGCCCACAGGACGATCTCCCACAAGCGGTGCAGCGCCTGCTGAATCGGCGTCAGCAAGGGCCCTTCGATGCGCACCGCATAATCATAGCGTGGCGGAACCTGATGTGGTGTATTCAGATCGTCGATGACATTGATGCCACCGACGAAAGCGATCTCGCCGTCCACCGCAACCAGCTTGCGATGCAGGCGACGCAGGCGATGGCGACGCAACTGGAAGCGTGCGATATCGGGCCGATAGACCAGCGCCTGAACACCAGCGGCAAGCAGTTCAGGCAGCAGTCGGTCGGCGAAATCGCGCGCGCCGAAACCGTCGACCAGCACGCGCACGGTGACGCCGCGCTGCGCAGCCCTGGACAAGGCGTCGGCGACCGCACGGCCGGTCGCATCGTCTTCGAAGATGTAGCTTTCCAGATGCACTTCATGCCGAGCTTCGTCGATCGCCTTGATCAGCGCCGGAAAGTATTCGGTACCACTATTCAGCAGCGTGAGCAGATTCCCGCTCAGAAACCTGGCAGCCATGGCGCGTCACGACCCGGGCCGAAGCGAGGATGGCAGCACTCTCTGGCCGACGAACGGCACGCCCGACAGCCGCTGGCGCGCACGCCAGCGACCCGCGGCAAGCCGCCCCGGGTCGCCCGACGTGCCGAACCGCGCAGCCGACCGTGGCGGCGCGTCACACCGTGTCAAGCGCCGCTTGCTGGCTGGTTGACAAAGACCACCTGGGCCGGCATTGGCGCGGGAAAGTCCGCGCCAGTCAGCGACTCGCGTATCGTCCGATTGGTATCGAAGTAAACCTGCCAATAGTGATCGTTATGGCAGTAAGGCCGCACGGCGAGAACCGGACCAACGAGGTTGAACTCGAGAATCTCGACATCTACCGGTGGACTGGCCAACACGTTCGGAATCGCGCCGATCTTTTCCCTGAGCAGCGCCATGGCAGCTGCATGGTCGGCCGCGCCCGACAACTGTGCCTTGAGCTCGACACGCCGATAAGGATTGAGCGAGAAGTTCTGGATCGTGTCGGAAAATATCTTGTTGTTGCCGACCAGTGTCAGGACGTTGTCCGGCGTGTTGATCGCCGAGGCGAAGAGCCCGACTTCCTTGACCGTACCCGTGATGCCGGCGACCGTGACGAAATCGCCCACTTTGATCGGACGCAGGATGATCAGGAAGACGCCCGCCGCAAAGTTGGCCAGCAGCCCTGACCAGGCGAGTCCGATGGCGACGCCGGCGGCGGCGAACAGCGCAGCGAAGGTCGTCGTCTGGATCCCGAAATAGCCGAGGATGCCGACCACCAGCAGGATGTTCAACGTCACGTTGATGACGGTACCGAGGTAACGCATGACCGTTGCGTCGACCTTCTGGCGCTCGAGTGCGCTCTGCACCAGCGTTCCCACCTGGCCGATCAACCAGCGGCCAATGACCCAGAAGGCGATCGCGGCGAGGACTTTTATCCCCAGTTCCGAGCCGTACTGCAGCGCCATTTCCTGCCAACGCGTAATGTCCTGAGCGTTCATGGATTTCTCCTAGCGGTTAGTGGTGAGTTCAGTTTCCCATGTGGCGAGCTCGAGGGCAAGTACGCGGCGGCTGGCCCGCCCGGCGCCAGCCGCCGCTGCCCGCGCAACAGACCAACCCGCAACCGAAGCCTGGCCGGCCTCAGAACGGGATGTCGTCGTCCATGTCGTCGAAGCTGGGTGTCTTCCGGGCTGGCGCCGAGCGTGCCGGCGCGGCGGTCGACGGCATGGCGCCGCCGTACTCGCCATCGCCCGGCGACGGCGTGCCCAAACCCTCCCGGCTGCCGAGCATCTTCATCTCGTTGGCGATGATTTCGGTCGTGTAGCGCTCGTTGCCGTCCTTGTCCTGCCACTTGTTGGTTCGAATGCGTCCTTCGACATAGACCTGCCTGCCCTTTTTCAGGTATTGCCCGGCCGTTTCGGCCAGCTTGCCGAAGAAAACGACCCGGTGCCACTCGGTGCTCTCCTTCAGTTCGCCACTTGCTTTGTCACGAAACCGATCGGTCGTCGCCATGCGAATGTTGCACACGGCATCGCCGTTTGCCGAGTAACGCGTTTCCGGATCGGCGCCAAGATTGCCGACCAGTATCACCTTGTTGACCGAAGCCATGTTGCCTCCCGGGAGAGTATAGGAAAAAGGACAAGCGTCAATTATAGGGGCTGCCACCGCCGTATGAGGAACTGGCGAGGAAGCGGGCGAGCGTTGCAAGCTGGCTGGCGCAGCGCTCGCCAGACGGCGCTTGACGGGGCGCGGCACGCCGGAGATACTTCGAGCGAAGCGGGCTGCATCGCCACGTTCCTTCCTTGCAGCAAGTGTCCGTGCCGCCCCCGTTGCTGTCGCCCTCGCTGCTGTCGTCCCCATGTTGCTCCCCGGGCTCGCCCAACACTTCTACCCACCCCGATCAACCACCCTCCGGAAACACAAACCATGAACGCTACACAGATCAAACCTGGCGTCGCCACTGGCGACGACCTGCAGGCGATTTTCGACCTCGCCAAGGAAAAGCAATTCGCCCTGCCTGCCGTCAACGTGATCAACACGAGCACGGTAAACGCCGTCATGGAGACCGCCAGCCAGCTCAACGCGCCGGCGATCATCCAGTTTTCCAACGGCGGCGCGCAGTTCTTCGCCGGCAAGGGCCTCGACAATACCGGCCAGCGTTCCTGCATCGCTGGCGCGGTCTCCGGTGCCCATCACATTCATCAGCTCGCCGAGCTCTACGGCGCCACGATCGTCATGCATACCGACCACGCGGCGAAGAAGTTGCTGCCCTGGATTGACGGCCTGCTCGAGGCCGGCGAACAGTACTACAAGGTGCACGGAAAGCCGCTCTACAGCTCGCACATGCTGGATCTCTCGGAAGAGCCGATCGAGGAGAACATCGAGATCTGCAAGCGCTATCTGGAGCGCATGAGCCGAATGGGAATGACCCTGGAAATCGAACTCGGCGTCACCGGCGGCGAGGAGGATGGGGTAGACAACACCGGCGTAGACAGTTCCCGGCTCTACACGCAGCCGGAAGACGTGGCGCTGGCCTACGAGCAACTCTCGCAAGTGAGCGACCGCTTCACGATTGCGGCCGCTTTCGGCAACGTGCATGGCGTGTACAAACCCGGCAATGTCAAACTGCAGCCGATCATCCTGAAGAATTCGCAGGACTACGTACAGAAGAAGTTCGCCACGAAGGAGCGTCCGATCAACTTCGTCTTCCACGGCGGATCGGGCTCGACCCTGGAAGAGATTCGGGAAGCCATTTCCTATGGCGTGGTCAAGATGAACATCGACACCGACCTGCAGTGGGCCTTCTGGGACGGCGTCATGGGCTTCTACAAGAAAAACGAAGGCTATCTGCAGGGCCAGATCGGCAACCCGGAAGGCGACGACAAGCCGAATAAGAAGTATTACGACCCGCGTGCCTGGCTACGCAAGGGTGAGGACGCGTTCCGCGCCCGCCTGAAACAGGCATTTGCCGATCTGAACAACGTTGGAACGCTTGCCTGATCGCTCACTGCGAGCACGGCAGGGCGTTGCGGTTCTGCTTTCCGCGGCGCCCTGCTTGCCCAATCTCCACGTCAACTCCAGTCAAAACATGAACACCCTAGCGAGGATCACACCATGAGCACACTCGTCGAACAGCTCATCCAGACGGAGGCGCACCGGTCGGTATTCGAATCCGCAGTGCGTCAGCTCCCCCTGCCGGTCTGCGCTGCCTTCGGCTCGTCGAGCAAGCCGCAACCGGTCAGCTTCAGCAGTAGCGGCCGCATTCTGAGCACCAAGGATAGCGACGGCGTGCGCGAGCAGTTTCCGCGCAGTGTCGCCGCCTCGGGCAATGTCGTGCTCAGCTCCAGCGGCACGAGCACCGCCGCCGTACACGGCAAGCGCGTTGCCGTGCTCTTCTCCGGCGGTCCGGCGGCTGGCGGACACAACGTCGTCTGCGGCCTCAAGCGAGTCCTCGGCACCGGCAACACGCTGTTCGGCGTCAGGGCGGGCCCGAAAGGCTTGCTGAAGGGCAACCTGTTTGAGATCAGCGACGCGCACGTCGATTTCATCATCAACACCGGCGGCTTCGACTTCCTCGGTTCCGACCGGACGAAGATAAAGAGCGCCGAGCAGTTCGCCCAGGTGCGTGAAACCTGCATCAAGTACCAGCTTGACGCCATCGTCGTCGTCGGCGGTGACGACTCGAACACCAACGCCGCCGTGCTCGCCGAGTCACTGTTCAGCGGCGTCAAGGCGGATGGATCAGGCGTACAGGTGATCGGAGTACCAAAAACGATCGATGGCGATCTGCAGATCGGCGAACTGCTCTCGATCTCTTTCGGCTTCGACACCGCCACCCGCATTTACAGCGAAATGGTCGGCAATATCCTGCAAGACACCAGTTCGTCGCTCAAGTACTGGCACTTCGTCAAACTGATGGGCCGCTCCGCCTCGCACGTCGCGCTCGAGGTCGCCCTGCAGACGAAACCGGCGATCGCGCTCATTTCGGAGGAAATCGCCGCCCGCCAGATGTCGCTCGCCAGTATCATCGAGCGCATTGCGCAGGTCATCGTCGACCGCTCGCACAAGGGAATGAACTACGGCGTACTGCTGGCGCCCGAAGGTCTGATCGAGTTCATTCCGGAAATGAACCAGATGATCGGCGAACTTAACGACGTCCTGGCACATCACGCCGGCGAGTTCGCCGCGCTGAGCGACGACGCCAAGCCCGCTTTCGTCGGTAGCAAGCTGAACCCACAGAATGCAGCGCTGCTCGCCTCGCTGCCCTCGTACATCGTCCGCATGCTGCTCGCCGAACGTGACTCGCACGGCAACCTGCAGGTATCGCTGATTCCAACCGAACAGCTGCTGATCGACATGGCCAGGGAGCGGGCCAGAGAGATCGACCCGAAAGTCCCCTTTGCCGCCCACAGCCATTTCCTCGGCTATGAGGGGCGTTGTGGCGCACCGACGCTTTTCGACGCGGCCTACACGTTCAACCTCGGCTTGACTGCCGGCTCGCTGATCCTCGATGGTCGCACCGGCTACATGGCGACGATCACTGGCCTGACCAGCGGTGGAACGCCGCAGGCAATCCCGCTCGCCGGACTGCTCAACATCGAGCGCCGGCACGGCCAGAACGAGTTCGTCATCGAGAAGGCGCTGGTCAAGATGGACTCGCCGGCCATGCAGTTCTTCGTCTCGCGGCGCGACGAATGGGCGGCCGGCGACTGCTTCGCCTCGCCTGGGCCACGCCAGTTCTGGGGTCCGACGACGCATCAACTGCCGATCAGCGTCGCCTTGAACTCGGCTGCTCCGTCGCTGATGTTCAAGATCGGCTGAACGGGTTGCCGCAGCGCCCGAACAAGCTGGCCATCGCCCCCGCGATGGCCTTTTTTGTTTCCGGTGGTGCGCATGCACAAACGGCGATGAGCCGGCTCGGGCTCTGCCGGGACGGCCTGAGACTGGACAAAATGCGGCGATTTGCGGCAAACTTGCGGCCATGAGGAAACAAAAGGACACTTCGTCGGACGGCGGGGAAAAAATCGAGCAAGCCCGGCTGCTGGTTCTGCATGGACCAAACCTGAATCTCCTGGGAACCCGCGAACCCAGGTACTACGGATCAACGACGCTCGCCGAAATCAACCGCGCGCTGGTGCAGCGCGCCGAAGGTGGCGGGGTCGTTCTCGAAACCTTCCAGAGCAACCACGAAGGCGCGCTGATCGAACGTGTGCACGCGGCGCGCGAGCAGAACATCCGCTACATGATCATCAATCCGGCAGCCTATACGCACACGAGCATCGCCCTGCGTGACGCCGTAGCCGGTAGCGGCATTGCCTTCGTCGAGGTTCACCTGTCGAATATCCACGCTCGCGAGTCGTTCCGACATCAGTCCTATTTTTCCGACCTCGCAATTGGCGTCGTCTGCGGCCTCGGTAGCGAAGGATACCTGCTGGCGCTCGAATACCTGTTGCGCAGGATCGCCACCGAGTAAGCCACCGCTCATTGCCAGACCAGCATCGGCCCTGATGGCAAGCGTTCAACCCTGCAAGCGTAATCTCCCGGAGCATATCGATGGACCTGCGGAAACTGAAGAAACTGATCGACCTGGTCGAGGAGTCGAGCATCACCGAACTGGAAATCAACGACGCCGAGGAAAAGGTGCGCATCGTCAAACACGGTGTCGCGCCTGCCCAGGCCTACGCCTATCCGCCGCTTGCTCAGGCGCATCCGGCCACCCCGCCGGCGCCGGCAGCCAGCGCAAGCGCGCCGGCCGAGCCGGAACTGCCGGAAGGCGATATCGTCAAGGCACCGATGGTTGGCACTTTCTACCGCGCATCAAGCCCCGGAGCCGAACCTTTCGTCGAAGTCGGCAGCGTCGTCAAGGCCGGTGCGACGCTGTGCATCATCGAAGCGATGAAGCTGCTCAACGAAATCGAAGCGGAAACCGCCGGCACCGTCAAGGCCATTCTGGTCGAGAATGGCCAACCGGTCGAATACGGCGAGCCCCTCTTCGTCATCGGCTGATAAGGAAACTTCCGCCATGTTCGGGAAAGTCCTCATTGCCAATCGCGGCGAGATTGCGCTACGCATCCAGCGCGCCTGCCGTGAATTGGGCATCAAGACCGTCGTCGTCCATTCCGAGGCGGATCGCGAAGCCAAGTATGTCCGCCTGGCAGACGAGTCGGTGTGCATCGGTCCCGCCCCCTCTGCGCAAAGCTACCTCAACGTCCCGGCAATCATCTCGGCGGCCGAGGTCACCGACGCCCAGGCAATACATCCGGGCTACGGCTTTCTCTCGGAAAACGCGGATTTCGCCGAGCGCGTCGAGTCGTCCGGATTCGTCTTCATCGGCCCGCGTCCGGAGACGATCCGCCTGATGGGCGACAAGGTTTCCGCCAAGGAGGCGATGCGGGTCACCGGAGTTCCTTGTGTTCCCGGCTCAGAAGGGTCCTTGCCCGAGGATCCGAAAGAGATCCTGCGCATCGCCAAAGTCGTCGGCTATCCGGTAATCATCAAGGCGGCCGGCGGCGGTGGCGGACGCGGCATGCGCGTCGTGCACACCGAGGCAGCCCTGATCAACGCGGTCAATCTGACGCGTGCGGAAGCTCAGAACTTCTTCGGCAATCCAAACGTGTACATGGAGAAGTATCTCGAAAACCCGCGCCACATCGAGATACAGGTGCTTGCCGACAGCTTCCGGGGAGCGGTCTACCTGGGTGAGCGCGATTGCTCGATGCAGCGCCGTCATCAGAAGATCATTGAAGAAGCGCCGGCGCCGGGCGTCGCCACACGCCACATCGTGCGCATCGGCGAACGTTGCGCCGAGGCATGCCGGCGGCTCAACTATCGTGGCGCCGGAACCTTCGAATTCCTCTACGAAAACGGCGAATTCTATTTCATCGAAATGAATACGCGGATTCAGGTCGAACATCCGGTCACCGAGCTGATCACCGGTGTTGACCTGGTCGCCGAACAGATACGCATTGCGGCTGGCGAGCGCTTGCGCTTTCGCCAGCGCGACCTGAGCTTCCGCGGGCACGCGATCGAATGCCGGATCAACGCCGAGGACCCCTACTCTTTCGTCCCCTCACCGGGCAAGATCAGTTTCTACCATCCGCCGGGCGGTCCCGGAATTCGCGTCGATTCGCACATCTATCAAGGCTATACGATCCCCTCCCACTACGACTCGATGGTCGCCAAAGTGATTTCCTACGGCGACAGCCGCGAACAGGCAATCCGCCGGATGCGCACTGCGCTGTCGGAAATGAGCATCGAAGGCATCAGAACCAACATCGCCTTGCACCAGGAACTGATGCACGATGCGCGCTTCATGGAAGGTGGTACGAGCATTCACTACCTGGAGCATCGGCTGGCGGCCAAGGACGAGGTCAAGAAAGGCGGCTGAGCCAGCGTGCGCCCCCTTCGCCAGCTTTCGGCAGCCAGCGCATGAGCCACCCGCGCCCGGCAGCGGGACCGCATTGCCCGGCCGGCAGAGCACCCCGGGCAAGCTTCGTCGGCACCGCCCTTCCCATCTTGCCTCGCACTGAATGGTGACCGCGATGAGCTGGCTGTCTTTGCGCATTGACACCGATGGCCGACACGCCGAGGCGCTGGCCGACGCCTTGCTCGACAACGGTGCGCTGTCGGTCAGCATAGAGGATGCCGACGCCGGAACTGCCGAGGAGAAGCCGCAGTTCGGCGAGCCGGGCGCGGTACCCCAGCTTGGCTGGGAACGTTCGCGCGTGGTCGCGCTCGTCGCGCCGGGCTTGAACCTGCTGCAACTCATCGGCGCCAGCGCCGCGCGCGCCGGCCTTCCGGAACTACCCACCTTCACCCAGGAAAAGGTCGCTGAACAGGACTGGGTGCAGGTGACGCAGTCGCAGTTCGAGCCAATTTGCGTCTCGCCACGCCTGTGGATCGTTCCCTCCTGGCACACGCCGCCGGACGCCAAGGCAACAGTACTCGTCGTCGACCCGGGCATGGCCTTCGGCACCGGATCGCACCCAACAACCCGGCTTTGCCTGGAATGGCTCGAGCGCCGCGTCTACAGTGGGGCCTCCGTGCTCGACTACGGTTGCGGCTCAGGGATCCTCGCCATCGCTGCGGCAAAGCTCGGGGCCAGCAGGGTGGTTGGCGTCGACCTCGACCCGCAGGCGGTCACCGCCTCGGCCAGCAACGCGCAACGAAATGCGGTCCGCGCACGCTTCCAGGATGCACGGGACGTCCTCTCGGGCAATTTCGACATCGTCGTCGCCAACATTCTGGCCAATCCGCTGAAAATCCTCGCACCGGCGCTCTGTGCCTACGTCCGGCCAGGTGGCTGCCTGGCGCTGTCGGGAATCCTTGTCGAACAGACCGACGAACTGATTGCGGCCTACGCCCCCTACCTGCACCTCGCCGTAAACGACACGCGGGAGGCTTGGGTATGCCTGACCGGGCGCAAGGACTAGCGCATGAAAACAGCCTGCCCAGCCTGTCGGACGGTCTTCCGGATTACTTCCGGCGAACTTCGCGCGCGCTCCGGGCAGGTCCGCTGTGGTCGCTGCCAAACCGTTTTCAGTGCCCTCGACGAACTCTCCGACGACGCTTCGCCACTGCTCCTGCCGACCACCCTGCCCAACGCCCAACTGGACGACCACCGTCGTGCCGCGCCGACGAGCCGCCTTGCGGCAAGCGACGCGGCGAGCGTCGACACAGGCGTCGAAGTGGCATCGGCCACCGACTCGTCGCGCAGCCGGCACGCGGCGCAAACGGACGCGCACCTGGCAGAGGCAGCAACACCGCTCACGCTCGCTGCCTCGTCTGCGGCTGCAAGCATTGTTCCCGGTGAGCACCCGTCCGCCAGCAACGAACCGGCGCAGGCGCGCAGGCACTGGCTGGGAGAACAGCGCCAGCCAGCGCCAGGCCCTGGCCGTCAGCGGCGAGAAGCGCAGGTCCTCGGTGCGCTGGTCGGGGTGCTCGCGTTACTGCTGGCAGGGCAACTCGTTTTCCAGTTGCGCACGACGATCAGTCTCTCCGTGCCGGGTTTGCAGCCGTGGCTGGCCGCGCTCAGCGAACTCGTCGGCAGCGATCTCCCTCTGCCACGGCGTGCCGACCTGCTGGCGATCGAAGCCTCCGACCTGCAGAGCGAGCCCGGTCGGACCGCGTTGCTTACGCTGCAGGCGACGCTACGCAATCGGGCGGGCTACGCGCAAGCGTACCCGGCAATCGAACTTGCGCTTACCGATACCAGAGACAAAGTCATTGTCCGCCGTGTGCTCCTCCCGGAAGAGTATCTCCCGCCGGGGATGCTCGCAGCCGGGCCTTTTCCTGCCAGTTCTGATCTCGACATCCGTCTGCGCCTGGAGACCCGCTCGGTCGAGGCAGCCGGCTACCGGCTCTACCTCTTCTATCCTTGATGCACTGCACACGGCAACGACAGCTTGGCTCCTGCCCGCGGCAAGGCCGTGACCAAGCCGTCGTACATCCTGATGCTCGCCATCCAGCCGCGCAGGCGGCAGAACGTCGATGCGCGTTGCACTCGCGGCGCCCACCATCGCTGCGGCATCGAAGCGGGCCCGCTGGTCGAAGAGCCCCCCAGACGAGCATGCCTTCTCCTCCGACGGGCGCGCCCTGCGGGGCTACCACTTCCTCGCGCAAGCGGCACTAATCCTCATTAACCTGGCACGCTTCACCCGAGCGCTGCGCGCCGTGTATCGCCGGCTCGGCGAGCGCGCGGCCATCGCCTCTGCCAACAGCCACTCTTGCGCCGCTGCCTAGCCCGATTCCGCGCGCATGTGTACGCCGCATGCCAAAGCCATCTCGCTGCAAATCGAGTGACCCGCCGAGAACGACCCCAGCCAGCGCCCTGGGCGGCATCTCCTCGACCGGGAAAGCAAGCGCCCAGTGATCGGAGCACAGCGCCTGCCGCCTTCCGGCATCCTCTTCACGGACTCCACCAGCGGTGCATTCCGCGCCTCTTGCCGCCAGCCCCGCGATCTGAGCGCTCCAGCAGCCAGACCACGGGTTTCCGGCAAGCCGCCCGAATCACGCTGCATCATCCGTCAGGGCCAGGCTTCCAAGTGATTCCCTTGCGTGACAAACGGCGCACGTGTAGAATCCCGCGCTTCCAATTTCGTCCACGCGTTTAATAGGAATACCAATTTATGGCCAACAGCGCACAAGCTCGCAAGCGCGCCCGGCAATCCGCCAAGCAGCGCGCCCACAACGCCAGTCTGCGCTCCACCCTGCGCACGGCAGTCAAGCGCGTGCAAAAAGCCATCGTAGCTGGCGACAAGGTGGCCGCGCAGGGCATTTACCGGGACTCGGTCGCCGTAATCGACCGCATTGCCGATAAGAAGATCATTCACAAGAACAAGGCATCACGTCACAAGAGTCGCCTTTCTGCTCAGATCAAGGCGCTGCCGGCCTGACCGGACAGCCCGATGATGACCGAGGCGGCGCCCTTGCGGCGCCGTTTTCTTTGTTGCCCGGAAGGCCGCCTCAAGGCAAGCCGCGCGCGACCAGTTGCCGATCACGCTATAATACCCGCACGAAACAAATCTCAGGCGGTGCTGGCATCGACATGCTGACGGGGAAGGTGATGGCTACGGTAACGGTGGACATGGAGCGGGCGCGCTTCAACATGATCGAGCAACAGATTCGGCCTTGGGAGGTGCTGGATCCGGAAGTCCTTGCGGCGCTCTCAGTGGTCAAGCGTGAGGATTTCGTCCTCCCGGCGCACAAGCTACTCGCCTTTGCCGACCTGGAGTTGCCGATCGGCGGCGGGCAGACAATGCTTCATCCAAAAATGGAAGCACGGATTCTGCAGGAAGTCGGCATCAGGAACACCGACGTGGTCCTCGAGGTAGGCGCCGGGAGCGGCTACATGGCGGCTCTCCTCGCCTCGCGCGGCGAATTTGTCCACACGGTCGACATTGATCCGGCACTAGCGGACCTTGCTCGGCGCAATCTGCGCCAGGCACGGGTGGTCAACGTCACCGTCGACACCGGGGATGCGTCGGAAGGCTGGTCATCCGCCTCTCCCTATGATGTTATTGTGATTTCCGGAAGTTTGCCGCGCCTGCCGGCGACCTTCCTGCAACAACTGCGACTCGGCGGTCGGCTGTTTGCCTTCATTGGCGAAACACCGGTAATGCATGCGCAACTGATCACACGAACCGCCGACAAGGCATTCACCACGATCAACCTGTTCGAAACCGTCGTTGCGCCACTGAAGAGACCCAGAGCACAACCGGGTTTTGTCTTCTAGCCCGCGACAGCAGCGCGCAGCATCGGACGAGGTCATGTCAAGCAAATCAAGCCCCTTGCGGTTCGCCTTCGGCCTGTCTGCCTTGTGTGCGGTTGGCGGCGCCATGGCCGCTGATCTGATGCAGGTCTACCGCGATGCCCTGAGCTACGACGCGCAGTACGCAGCCGCGCGAGCCACAGCGGCAGCCGGCCGTGAGCGGCTACCGCAGGCCCTGGCCGGCCTGCTGCCCTCAGTCAATGCGACCGGCAACACGTCCTGGAATGGCAGTCGTTACCGGTACAACCTTGCCGACAGCAACCGGACTGATATCTACAAGGCTCGCTACAACACCAACAGCTATGGCGCCAACCTGACGCAACCGCTGTTCCGCTGGCAGAACTGGGTCCAGTACGATCAGGCCAAGCTCTTGGTGATGCAGGTCGAAGCAACGTTTGCGCAGGCGGGGCAGGAACTGATCGTGCGCGTCGCACAGGCCTATTTCGACGTCTTGTTCGCCAGCGAAAACCTGCGCGCAGTCCAGGCCGAGAAGACCGCCATCGGGCAACAGCTCGAGCAGGCCAAGAAGAACTTCGAAGTCGGAACGGCGACGATCACTGATACCTATGAATCGCAATCGCGCTTCGACCTGACGCGCGCGAAGGAGATCGCCGCTGAAAGCGAACTCGAAGTCAAGCGCCATGCGCTGCGCGTCTTGATCGGCAAGGAGCCCGGCGAACTCAACCGGCTGAAGGACAAAGCGGTGGTTGAGCCACCGCAACCGGCCAGCATGGAGACGTGGGTCGAGGCAGCCGAGCGCGACAGCTTTCTTGTTCAGGCGCAACAGGCGGCGGCAGAGGCGGCCGGCCGAGCGGTCGAAATCAACCGTGCCGGGCACTATCCTACGCTTGACGTGGTGGCCAATTACTCGGCCAACAGCAACCCGGGCCAGTTCGGCCAAGGCGACATCGAGACGCGCACACGACAACTTGGTTTGCAGCTCAACATCCCGATTTTCCAAGGTGGAGCGGTCAACTCGCGAACGCGCGAAGCAGCCGCCAAGCGCGACGCCGAACTCTCTGCGCTCGACAATGCCCGCCGCAATTCGGCGCTCAACGCGCGCCAGGCGTACCTCGGCGTGGTCAGCGGCTTGGCGCAGGTGCGCGCGCTGGAAGCCGCACTCGTTTCCAGCCTCAGTTCGCTCGAATCGAATCGCCTGGGTTACGAGGTCGGCGTGCGGATCAACATCGACGTCCTGAACGCCGAAAACCAGGTCTATGTGACCCGACGTGACCTGGCGAAAGCGCGCCTCGACGCGCTGCTCGCGCTACTGAAGCTGAAGGCGGCAGTCGGCGCACTCGGCGAAGCCGACCTCGAACAGGTCAACGCGCTGCTCGAGACTCGATAAGCGGGCGGATCAGCGCCAGCGTGCGTGCTGTTGCGCCACGGTGTGCTGCACTGAAGCGCATTGCGGCGGCGCGCATGGCGTGCAGCGACGCCCTGCTGCCCCCCTGTTCACCAAACAACTGCGCGACGACGAGCGCGGCCTGTGGTGCGTCGACAACACGCCGAGCGGCGCCACAGGCGACCGCATCCTGACTCGCCTGCGCAAAGTTGAACGTGTGTTCGCCGATCAGAACCGGGCATCCGCAGGCTGCCGCTTCGATCAGGTTCTGCCCGCCAAACGGAAGCAAGCTGCCGCCGATCAGCGCGATGTCGGCGAGCGCATAGTAGGCGGCCATTTCGCCCATGCTGTCGCCGAGCCAGACGCGCGTCACAGCATCCGGCAGCGTCCCTGTGCTGCGCCGCCGATAGCTTAGTCGGCGCTGCTCGAGCAGGCTGGCGACTTCGTCAAAACGCTGTGGATGGCGCGGCACGACGACAAGCAGCAGATCAGCCAGGTCAACTGCGCCGAGGGCGTCGAGAATCAACGCTTCCTCGCCTTCGCGCGTGCTGGCCACCAGCCAGATCGGACGGTGGCCGATCGCGCTCCGCCAGCGGGCGCCCAGTTCCAGCCGTTCAGCCGCCGGCGTGACGTCGAACTTGAGATTGCCGCAGACGGTGATCTGGCGCGCACCTAGCTCGCGCAGCCGTTCGCCGTCAGCCTCCGTCTGCGCTGCAACGGCGGCGAATGACGCGATTGCCGGCTCGATCAGCCAACGCACGCGTGCATAGGCGCGCTGCGAGCGAAGCGACAAGCGCGCGTTGACCAAGACAATCGGCAGGCCCCTGGCGACCGCGGCCGCCATCAGGTTGGGCCAGATCTCGGTCTCCATGAGCAAGCCGATGCGCGGCTGAAAGATGGCCAGAAAGCGCCGACAGGCATGCGGCAGGTCGTACGGCAAATAGGCCTGCACGATCCGCCCCGGATGCTTATTCAGCAGATCGAGGCCAGCCGCGCGTCCGGTCGGCGTCATGTGCGTGAGCAGCAGATCATGCTGGGCAAAGACCCCGAGGAGCGCATCGATCAAGGGTTCGGCGGCGCGTGTTTCGCCCACCGAAACGGCATGCAACCAGATCAACGGGCGCCGTGATGGCCGCCGATAATGACCGTGCCGCTCGCCAAGGTGCTCCAGATACTCGGCTTGCCTGACGGCACGCCAGGCGAGGCGAAGCCAGACCAGTGGCATGGCCAGATAGAAGAGCAATGCATAGAGGAAGCGGATCATCGCTGACCGGCGGAAACCGGCAGGTGTGGCCGCCGGTGGCGTAGCCGGCCGAGCAGGCACGAAGCCAAGCCGAGGCCAGGCCAGCGCGCACGCGGCAGGCAAGCCCGCGTGCTTGGCGCCTGGCTCGGGCACTGCCTCATTGACTCGCGAGCAAGGCTTGATCGGCGTGCGCCACGACCTCGGCGACGGCCGGCGGCTGCCCCGGGCGACCGAGGTTGCGAGCGAATCCGCGTCCGTGCACGCCGGTCAGCGCGGGTTCACTGGCGACGTAGATCGCAATCACCGGAACGTTCATCGCGGCTGCCAGATGGGCCAGCCCGGTATCGACGCCGATCACCAGTCTGGCCCGGCCAAGCAGCCCGGCGATCTGGGGCAGCGTCAGCGGCGGCGCCACCAGCGCACCGGCAAGCACTGCCGCAATGCGCTCAGCGCGCCGCCGCTCGCTGGCGCTACCCGCTGGCAGAACCGGTGTCAAGCCACGCGCCAGCAACTCCTGGCCGAGGTTGCACCAGTTCGCCTCGTCCCACAGCTTGTCGTCGCGGCTGGTCGCGGTAAACAGAACGACTGGCCTTTCGCCGTGCAGCCAGGGCAGCTCATCCGTCGGTGCGCAAATCCCGTAATCGAGCGGCAGGTCGACCGGGTAGTCGCAGGCAGCGGCAGCCAGCCAGCGGTTGCGCAGAACGGCGTGCGCGTTGCGTGGGATGACGAAAGTGGCATCGTAGAAGCGTGCCGCCAGCGGTTCGCGCGCAGCTTCCGCGGCGTAGCCACAACGCCTTCCGTGCGCCTGGCGGGCAATTAGCGCGCTCTTCAGCAAACCCTGTGTGTCGAGCACCAGGTCGTACTCGACCGCGCCGATGGCCCGACGAAAATCGCGCATCTGGCGCCAGGTGTCGAGTCGCTGCAAGGCCTTGCGCCAGCGCCGCCAGGCCACAGGAATGACCTGCGCCACCGCCGGATGCAGACGTGGGATGTCGGCAAAGCGCTCTTCGACGCACCAGGCAATCCGGACTGCCGGAAAGACGCGCCGCAGATCGCTGACCACCGGCAGGTTGTGAATGACGTCACCGAGCGAGGAGGTTTTTACCAACAGGATGCGCATCGGTGTGCGGGTCGGCGACGGAGGAATCGTCTGACGAAAGAGCGCCATTATAGAAGATGATGACAGGCGGCGGAAAAGGCACCCCTCTGCCCGTCGAATCAACCGCTATAATTCGCCTTTTCGGCCAGCCGGCGACGCTGCGGTGGCTTTGCCCAGAATGGAAACGCGCGCATGAATTCTCCGCTGATTCGTCCTGTCCTTCTCTGCGGCGGGTCGGGAACCCGTCTCTGGCCGCTCTCGCGGACGCACTACCCGAAACAGTTCCTCCGCCTGGCCGACGAGTTTTCCTTGCTGCAGAATACGCTACGGCGGCTTGATGGCCTGCCCGGAGTCGGCGCAACGATCGCCGTGGCGAACGAGCATCACCGTTTCCTGGTCGCCGAGCAACTCCTCGAAATTGGCCAGAAGGCGGACATTCTGCTCGAACCGGCAGCGCGCAATACGGCACCGGCGGTCGCGGCAGCAGCGTTACACGCCTTGCATGAGGCACAGGGACTGAGCGGATGCCCGCTCTTGCTCGTGCTCCCGTCAGACCATGTGATCGCCGACGTTGACGCTTTCCGGACAGCGGTCACGGCGGCCTTGCCGCATGCCGGTCGCGGCGACCTGGTGACTTTCGGCGTTGTCCCCGATCGCGCGGAAACCGGTTACGGGTACATTCGCCGCGGGAAGCCGGTAACCGGCGGCTACCTGCTTGACCGCTTTGTCGAAAAACCTGACAAGGAGCGCGCCGAATCGTATCTGCACTCGGGAGACTACTACTGGAACAGCGGCATGTTCCTCTTCCGTGCCGACAGCTTCCTCGAAGCGCTCGGCCTGTTCGCGCCCGAAATGCGCCAATGCGTAGACCGCGCACTCGCTGCTGCCCAACGCGACCTCGACTTTCTGCGCCTCGAACCGGCCGCCTTCAGCGCCAGCCCGGCGAATTCGATCGACTACGCGGTGATGGAGAAAACCGACCGCGGCGTGGTCATCCCGCTCGATGCCGGCTGGAACGACATCGGCGCCTGGGACGCCCTCGCCGCGCTCGGCCAGAGCGACCGCAACGGCAACACGCTGCGCGGCGATATACATAGCGTGGACACGCAGAACTGCGTGCTGCTCTCCGAAGGCCGGCTGCTTACCACGGTAGGCGTCAGGGATCTGGTCGTCATCGCAACGCCTGACGCGGTTCTCGTCGCCGACAAGGCCAAGGCTCAGGATGTCAAGACGCTGGTCGACGAGCTGAAACGCGGCGCGCGCGCCGAGACCGAATTCCGGCATATCGTGCATCGGCCCTGGGGAAGCTACGAGGGGATTGCCGATGGCCCGCGCTATCAGGTCAAGCGGATTCTGGTCAAACCCGGCGCCAGCCTCAGCCTGCAAAAACATCACCACCGCGCCGAGCATTGGATCGTCGTCAGAGGAACGGCGGCGATCGTGCGCGGCGATGAGTCGCTGCTGCTGGCGGAGAACCAGTCGACGTACATCCCGCTCGGCGTCGTCCATCGGCTGGCGAACCCCGGCAAGATCGACCTGGAAATCGTCGAGGTGCAGTCCGGTAGTTATCTCGGCGAGGATGACATTGTCCGTTTGCAGGATACCTACGGGCGCTGAGCCTGCTGCACAGGCAGCGCGCCGCAGGTCGCGCACTGCCTGCTTCGCTCGTTACCCCGCAAGCACCGGCCTGGCAAGCAAGAATAGGGAAATGACATGATTCTGGTTACCGGTGGCGCTGGCTTCATCGGCGCAAATTTTGTTCTCGACTGGCTGGCCGACGACGGCGAACCACTGATCAATCTCGACAAACTGACTTACGCCGGCAACCGTGCCAACCTGGCCAGCGTAGAGGGTGACGAGCGCCACCTCTTCGTGCAAGGTGACATCGGCGACCAGCACCTGAGCGCCAGCCTCCTGGCCCAGTACCGGCCACGCGCAGTGATCAATTTCGCCGCCGAGTCGCATGTCGATCGTTCGATTCACGGACCAGAAGATTTCATCCAGACCAATGTCGTCGGCACGTTTCACTTGCTGGAGGCAGTGCGCGCGTACTGGTCGGCCTTGCCGCCCGATGCCCGGCAGGCTTTCCGCTTCCTGCACGTATCAACCGACGAAGTCTACGGCTCGCTGACCGCCGAGGCGCCCGCCTTTACCGAAGAGCATCGCTACCAACCGAACAGCCCGTATTCGGCCAGCAAAGCCGCGAGCGACCATCTCGTGCGGGCCTACTATCACACCTACGGTCTGCCGGTCCTGACAACCAACTGCTCGAACAACTACGGATCGTTCCAGTTTCCCGAAAAGCTGATTCCTTTGCTCATCGTCAATGCGCTCGCCGGGAAGTCGCTTCCGGTGTACGGCGACGGTCGGCAGATCCGCGACTGGTTGTACGTCAAGGATCACTGCAGCGCCGTTCGCCGCGTGCTCGCAGCAGGTCGCCCCGGCGAAACGTACAATGTCGGCGGCAACAACGAAAAACCCAACATCGAGATCGTGCACGCCGTCTGCGCCTTGCTCGACGAATTGCGCCCACGCCCCGACGGCAAGCCGTATCGCGAACAGATCAGCTACGTCGCCGACCGGCCAGGGCACGACCGGCGTTACGCGATCGACGCGCGCAAGATCGAAGCTGAACTCGGCTGGCGGCCGGCGCACAGCTTTGAGCGTGCCCTCCGCCTCACCGTCGAATGGTACCTGGCCAATCAGGAATGGGTGAAGGATGTGCAATCGGGCGCCTACCGCGACTGGCTGGCGAAAAATTACAGCGAGCGACAAGCATGAGAATCCTGCTTTTCGGCAAGCGCGGACAGGTCGGCTGGGAGCTGCAGCGCAGCCTGGCGCCGCTGGGCGAAATCGTCGCGCTCGATCATGAAGGCGACGGAACGCTGTGCGGCGACTTCACCAATCCGGCCGGGCTCGCCGCCTGCGTGCGTCAGGTGGCGCCCGATCTGATCGTCAACGCGGCGGCCTATACCGCCGTCGACCGCGCTGAAAGCGAGCCACAACTGGCCGCGACGATCAATGCGCAGGCCCCCGCCGTGCTCGCCGAGGAAGCTGCTCGCCTGGGCGCCTGGCTGGTGCATTACTCGACCGACTACGTCTTTGACGGGAGCGGCGAGAGCGCCTGGCGGGAGAGCGATCGGCCGAATCCGCTGAGCGTCTATGGGCGAAGCAAACTGGCTGGCGAACACGCCATCGCCACTTGGCGCAATCACCTGATCCTGCGTACGAGCTGGGTCTATGCGGCGCGCGGCAGCAATTTCGTCCGCACGATGCTCCGCCTGGCCGGCGAGCGCGAGCGCCTGCAGATCGTGGCCGATCAGATCGGCGCGCCGACCGGCGCCGAGCTGCTCGCCGATGTCACCGCGCAAGTCGTGCGCAGCCTGCGCGATCACCCCGAACTGGCCGGCCTCTACCACCTGGCGGCGAGCGGCGAAACAAGCTGGCACGGTTACGCGCTACACCTCATCGAGTATGCGCGCCAGGCTGGCCGGGAAATCCGCGTCGCGCCCGGAGCGATCGAAGCGGTCCCCACTTCGGCCTATCCGCTGCCCGCCGTGCGTCCACACAATTCGCGGCTCGACACCAGGAAGCTGCGGAACAGCTTCGACCTCAAGCTGCCCGCCTGGCAGATCGGCGTCGAGCGCATGCTCGACGAACTGTTCGCCCGTTAGGCCGCAGGGCGCTTGCTTGCCCGGCGGCAAAGCGTGCGATCATGACGCTATTGCAGCGCACACTGCGCGACGGGAGCTCGACTTGATCTGGTGGCTGGCCTACACGGCCCTGGGCGTGTTCACCGGCTTCTTTGCCGGAATGCTGGGAATCGGCGGGGGTCTGGTGATGGTTCCGACCTTGACCCTGATGTTTGCCGCGCAAGCCGCGTTTCCGGCCGGCGAGGTCCTGCATCTCGCGCTGGGTACGTCGATGGCGACCATCCTGTTCACCGCGCTCGCCAGCCTGCGTGCGCATCATCGCCATGGTGCAGTGTTGTGGCCCGTGGTGGCCCAGATCACGCCTGGAATTCTGCTTGGCACTTTGCTCGGTACCTTGTTCGCCGCCAGCGTACCTGCCCGGCCACTCGCCCTGTTCTTCACTGGCTTCGTCTGCCTGATTGCCCTGCAGATGATCCTCGACGTCAAACCCAAACCCTCGCGCGAGTTACCGGGCACCGGCGGCGTCCTGGCTGTTGGCACTGGCATAGGCGCGATCTCGGCGCTGGTCGCCATCGGCGGCGGATCGCTCACCGTGCCTTTCCTGACCTGGTGCAATGTGCGCGTGCAGAATGCGATCGGCACCTCGGCCGCTGTCGGCTTTCCGATCGCGCTCGGCGGCTCGCTGGGCTACATCGTCAACGGCTGGGAACAGCCCGGGCTGCCGGCCTGGAGCCTGGGCTACATCTACCTGCCTGCCTTCATCTGGCTCGTCCCGGCGAGCATGCTGAGCGCGCCGCTCGGTGCCCGCCTCGCCCACCGGCTGCCGGTCAGGACGTTGAAGCGGCTGTTCGCGGGAATTCTGATTCTGCTCGCGGCAAAGATGTCGTGGGGCATCTTCGCCTGAGCGCCGAGCGCGCAGTGCTGCTCTAGCGCCCGCGAAACTCCGGCGTCCGCTTTTCGAGAAAAGCCTTCAGTCCTTCGCGATAATCCTCGGTGGCAAGGAAGGCAAACGACGCACGCCGTTCGTCCTCGCTCAAAGGCTGGCCTTGCTGCAGACGGCGAATCCACTGCTTGTGCCACTTGGCAACCAGTGGTGCGCCAGCGCAAATGCGGCCGGCGCACGCGTAGGCCTCGCCAGGTACCTCGTCGTCAGCGACGACACGCGTCACCAGACCTTTGGTCAAGGCCTCCGACGCGTCGAAAATCCGCCCCTCGAGCAGAAGTTCGTACATCGTTGCGCTGCCCAGCAGGCGCAGAAGGCCTTCCATTTCGCCCGGGTACATCGAGAAACCCAGCCGGTTGATCGGCACGCCGAAGCGCGCCGATACACCGCAGATGCGCAGATCGCACTGCGCGGCGATCTCCAGGCCGCCCCCCATGCAGGCGCCCTCGATCAGCGCAATCGTCGGCTTTCCGCAGTCATGCAGCGCCGCCAGCGCAGCACCGGCGGTGGCGTGATAGGCCATTGCCCGGTCTACGGTGTCACGCTGAACACGGAACTCCTCGATGTCGCCGCCAGCGGCAAAGGCCTCACCGCCCTCGCCGCGCACAACCAGACAGCGCAGATCTTCGTCAGCCGACAACGCGTTGACCACCTGACGCAAACGCTGCCACATTGCCAGATCGAGCGCGTTGCGTTTGCCCGGATTCGACAGAATGACCGTCGCCACGGCCCCGGCGCGCGCAGCGACAATCGTGCCGCTCACGGATTCACCTCCGCTTCGGCGTGGCTTCTCGCCAAGGCCTGACGAACGGAAAGAATGTGATCGTGCATCAGGCTCTCGGCGAGCAGGCCGTCGCCGGCCTTGATTGCCGCCAGAATCCGCTCGTGCTCGGCGAGCGACTGCTCCAGCCGCCCTTCGATACTCAACGAGAGCAAGCGCGTCAGCTTCAGTACCTTGCGCAGATCGCGCACCGTCTGCCGCAACCAGCGGTTGCCGGCCATGTCCTGAATGCGCGCGTGAAACTCCTGGTTCAGTTCGAAAAAGCGCTCGATCTGGCGGCTCTCGGCAGAACCCTCAAGCTGTCGATGAATCTGCTCGAGGCTGGCGATTTCGCGTGCTTGCGCCTTGGCGGTCGCTTCCAGCGCACAACGACCCTCCAGGATCGCCATCAACGGGAAGATTTCATCGAGATCCTGCTCGGACAGTTCGGTCACGAAGCAGCCACGCCGCGGCTTCAAGGTCACCAGCCCTTCCGCGGCAAGCACCTTCAAGGCCTCGCGCAGCGGCGTTCGACTGATGCCATAGTCGATCGTCAGCGCCTGCTCGTCGATCCGTGCGCCGGGCTGCAGTTCGTGCGCGAAAATCCGCTGACGCAAGCGCTCGGCAACTTCCTGGTAAAGCGCTGGCTGCGCTATGCGACTCGGGCACATGGCAATTCATCCACTAAATTGCTGAGCTTGAGCATTGGAACTTGCCTTCATAATTATGGATACAGTATTATTCGGCGGGCGGGGTGTCAAGCGCTAATCTCGCCGAATGCGAGTCGGCCCTGCCCTTTGGGCGGCGCGGTTTCTCCCCCCACAGACGAAGCGAGCTACGCCTCATTCCACAGATTTCGTGAAAGGTTCCGTCATGTCCAACGCGAACAACGCTGCGCCACAAGATTTTGCCAACCTCGACGCCTGGAAGAAGGCTGCCGCCAAGTCGGCACCCGGCGGCAATGTCGAGGCACTCAACTGGGTCACCCCGGAAGGAATCGTCGTCAAGCCGCTGTACACCAGGAAGGATGTCGAAGGCCTGCCGTACAGCGATACGCTGCCCGGCCTGGCGCCCTTCGTGCGCGGCCCGCAGGCGACGATGTACGCCGTGCGGCCGTGGACGATCCGCCAGTACGCTGGATTTTCCACTGCCGAAGCATCGAACGCCTTCTACCGCAAGGCGCTTGCGGCGGGTGGTCAGGGCATTTCGGTCGCCTTCGACCTGGCGACGCACCGCGGCTACGATTCCGATCATCCACGCGTCACCGGTGACGTCGGCAAGGCGGGCGTGGCGATCGACTCGGTCGAAGATATGAAGATTCTGTTCAACGGCATCCCGCTCGAAAAGATCTCGGTCTCGATGACGATGAACGGCGCTGTTCTCCCCATCCTCGCCGGCTACATCGTCGCCGCCGAAGAACAGGGCGTCGCTCAGGAAAAGCTGTCGGGAACGATCCAGAACGACATCCTCAAGGAGTTCATGGTCCGCAACACGTACATCTATCCGCCCAAGCCGTCGATGCGAATCATCTCCGACATCATCGGTTATACGGCACACCACATGCCGAAGTTCAACTCGATCTCGATCTCCGGCTATCACATGCAGGAAGCCGGCGCGACGCAGGCGCTCGAACTCGCCTTTACGCTGGCCGACGGCCGCGAATACGTCAAGACGGCACTGGCTTCCGGTCTCGATGTCGATGAATTCGCCGGGCGACTCTCCTTCTTCTTCGCCATCGGCATGAACTTCTACCTTGAAGTCGCCAAGCTGCGCGCCGCTCGCCTGCTCTGGTGGAAGATCATGCAGGAGTTCTCGCCGAAGAGTCCGAAGTCGATGATGCTGCGTACGCACTGCCAGACCTCCGGCTGGTCGCTGACCGAGCAGGACCCGTACAACAATGTCGTACGGACGGCGATCGAGGCGATGGCGGCCGTTTTCGGCGGCACGCAGTCGCTGCACACCAATGCCCTCGACGAGGCGATCGCGCTGCCAACCGAGTTCTCTGCCCGCATCGCGCGCAACACGCAGCTCATCATCCAGGAGGAGACGCACATCACGAATGTGATCGATCCGTGGGCAGGCTCGTACATGATGGAAAGGCTGACGCAGGATCTGGTCGACGAAGCCTGGAAGATCATCGAAGAGGTCGAGGCGATGGGCGGCATGACACACGCCGTTGAATCCGGCTGGGCGAAGATGAAGATCGAAGGTTGCGCGGCCGACAAACAGGCGCGCATCGACTCGGGCAAGGACGTGATCGTCGGGGTCAACAAGTACAAGCTGGCCAAGGAAGCAGAGATCGACATTCTCGACATCGACAACAACGCCGTACGTGAAGCGCAGGTCGCCCGTCTGGCGCAGGTACGCGCAGCACGCGACAGCGCCGCGGTCGATGCGGCACTGGCCGATCTGACGCGCTGCGCCGAAACCGGCGAAGGCAACCTGCTCGACTTCGCGGTCAAAGCGATGCGTTTGCGGGCGACGGTCGGCGAGGTCTCCGATGCGCTGGAAAAAGTCTTCGGTCGCTTCCGTGCGACGCAACAGACGGTCTCCGGCGTTTACGGTGCGGTCGTCGAAGGCATGTCGAGCTGGGAGAAGCTGAAAGCCGAAATCACCAAGTTCAACGAAGACGAAGGCCGGCGGCCGCGCGTGATGATCGCCAAGCTCGGCCAGGATGGGCACGACCGCGGAGCCAAGGTGGTCGCCACCGCCTTTGCCGACCTCGGTTTCGATATCGATGTCGGACCGCTCTTCCAGACTCCGGAAGAGGCTGCCCGGCTGGCGATCGAAAACGATGTGCACGCGGTCGGCGTCTCGTCACTTGCGGCGGGTCACAAGACGCTGCTGCCGGCCCTGGTCAAAGCGCTGAAGGAGCAGGGCGCGGACGACATCATCGTTTTTGCCGGTGGCGTAATTCCGGCACAGGACTATGACTTCCTCTTCCAAGCGGGGGCGAAAGCCATCTTCGGTCCGGGAACACGCATCGAGGATTCGGCGATGACCGTACTCGACGAGATCCGCAAGGCGCGCGCGCAGGTTCCAGCCTAGCCGTGCGGTCCTGACCATGGATCAGAGCAGCAGCAAGTCTGCCGGCGGCGCGGCCGCCGCCGGCTTGGCGCATGCCGACCAGCATCTGGTCGATGGGGTGCTCAGGGGGCATCGGCGAGCGCTGGCGAAGACCATCACGCTCGTCGAATCCACCCGCAGCGATCATCAGCGGCGCGCGCGGCAGGTGCTCGCCGCTTTGTTGCCGCATACCGGACGAACGATACGCGTCGGCATCTCAGGGGCTCCCGGCGCCGGCAAGTCGACGTTCATCGAAACGCTCGGGATTCATCTGATCGAAGCCGGCAGGCGGGTTGCGGTGCTCGCCGTGGACCCCTCTTCGTCGGTTTCCGGGGGCTCGATTCTCGGCGACAAGACGCGCATGGAAATGCTTTGTCAGCGCGACGAGGCGTTCATCCGGCCCAGCCCCTCAGCCGGGTCGCTTGGCGGAGTTGCCGACAAGACGCGTGAAGCAATGCTCGTCTGCGAAGCTGCCGGATTCGACGTGATCATCGTCGAAACCGTCGGTGTCGGCCAATCGGAGACGACCGTCGCCGGCATGGTCGATGTCTTTGTTCTGCTGCAATTGCCCAACGCAGGCGATGACCTGCAGGCGATCAAGAAAGGCATCGTCGAAATTGCTGACCTCGTCGTCTTCAACAAGGCCGACATCGACGAGCGTGCGGCTGCCTTTGCGCGCGGTCAGATGCGTGCCGCCCTGACTATGCTGCGCAGCAGCAGCCCGAACTGGCGCCCGCCGGTCCTTACCGTCAGCGCCCTGGCTAAACGTGGCATCGTCGAGTTCTGGAGCGAAATCGAGCGCTACCGGACGACGATGATGGCGAGCGGCGAGTTCGACGCGAAGCGCCGTCGGCAAGCCGTCGACTGGATGTGGAACCTGATCGACTCTGGCCTGCGCCACCATTTTCATTCTCATCCAGCAGTCCGCTCGGCCCTGCCAACGATGTCGGCCGACGTCGCCGAAGGCCGGACGACGCCCGGCGCGGCTGCCGCGCGCCTGTTGGCCTATCTGCATCACTGATTGCACGACATCCACGAAACCTCCGACTTGTTTGAGTAGTTCTGATTGACGCGACCGTTAGGGAGTAGAACTTATGCATGACATCATTCGCCAGCTTGCAGAAAAGCGCGCGGCGGCCTGTCTGGGTGGTGGCCAGAAACGCATCGACAACCAGCACAGCAAGGGCAAACTGGCTGCCCGTGAACGGATCGAGCTCTTGCTCGACAGCGGCTCATTCGAGGAATGGGACATGTTCATGGAGCATCGCTGTAACGACTTCGGCATGGCCAACCAGTCCGTCCCGGGCGACGGCGTGGTCATCGGCTGCGGCACGATCAATGGTCGGCTGATGTTCGTCTTTTCGCAAGATTTCACCGTGTTCGGCGGCTCGCTCTCCGAGGCGCACGCCGAGAAAATCTGCAAGGTCATGGACCATGCGATGAAGGTCGGGGCGCCGGTGATCGGCTTGAACGACTCGGGCGGGGCGCGCATCCAGGAAGGAGTCGCCTCGCTGGCCGGGTACGCCGAAGTTTTCCAGCGCAACGTCCTCGCTTCCGGGGTCATCCCGCAGATCTCGCTGATCATGGGCCCCTGCGCCGGCGGCGCGGTCTATAGCCCGTCGATGACCGACTTCATCTTCATGGTCAAGGACTCGTCGTACATGTTCGTCACCGGCCCGGAAGTGGTCAAGACGGTGACGCACGAAGACGTGACCTCGGAAGAACTCGGCGGTGCCGTAACCCACACCACCAAGTCGGGCGTGGCCGACCTCGCTTTCGAGAACGACGTCGAGGCGCTGATGATGCTGCGCCGCTTCATCAGCTTCCTGCCCTCGAACAACCGCGAAAAGCCGCCGCGTCTGCCTTCGCAGGATCCGGCTGACCGGCTCGATTTCTCGCTCGACACCCTGGTTCCCGACAACCCGAACAAGCCCTACAACATCAAGGAACTGATCATCAAGGTAAGCGACGACGGCGATTTCTTCGAGCTGCAGCGCGAGTACGCCAAGAACATCGTCATCGGCTTTGCCCGGATGGACGGATCGACCGTGGGCATTGTCGCCAACCAGCCGCTCGTGCTGGCCGGCTGCCTGGACATCAAGAGCTCGATCAAGGCGGCACGCTTCGTACGTTACTGCGACGCGTTCAACATCCCGGTCGTGACCTTCGTCGACGTGCCAGGCTTCATGCCGGGAACTGCTCAGGAATACGGCGGCATCATCAAGCACGGTGCCAAACTGCTCTACGCCTATGCCGAGTGCACGGTGCCGAAGATCACCGTGATCACCCGCAAGGCCTACGGTGGCGCCTACGACGTGATGGCCTCGAAGCACCTGCGCGGTGACGTGAACTTCGCCTGGCCGTCGGCTGAAATCGCCGTGATGGGTCCGAAGGGCGCCGTCGAAATCATCTTCCGCGAAGAAAAGAACGACCCGGCGAAGCTCGCCGCACGCGAAGCCGAATACAAGGCCAAATTCGCCAACCCGTTCGTTGCCGGCGCGCGTGGTTTCATCGACGACGTGATCATGCCGAACGAGACGCGCAAGCGGATCTGCCGCTCGCTCGCAATGCTGCGCAACAAGAAGCTGGAAAACCCGTGGCGCAAGCACGGCAACATTCCGCTTTGATACCCGGGGAGAAACAGCCATGTTCAAGAAGATTCTGATCGCCAACCGCGGAGAAATTGCCTGCCGGGTGATGAAAACCGCAAAGAAGATGGGAATCAAGACCGTCGCGGTCTATTCCGAAGCCGACAAGGACTCGATGCACGTCCTGATGGCTGACGAGGCCGTCTGCATCGGTCCGCCACCTTCGAAAGAATCGTATCTGGTAATCGACAAGATCATCGACGCGTGCAAGCAGACCGGCGCCGAAGCCGTTCATCCGGGTTACGGCTTCCTGTCTGAAAACGAGGAGTTTTCGCGTCGCCTCGAAGACAGTGGCATCGTCTTCATTGGTCCCAAGCATTATTCGGTCGCCGCGATGGGCGACAAGATCGCGTCCAAAAAGCTCGCGCAGGAAGCCAGGGTCAATACCATTCCGGGTTACAACTCGGAGATTGTCGACGCAGCACAAGCGGTCGAGATCGCCAAGGGAATCGGCTATCCGGTGATGATCAAGGCGTCGGCCGGCGGCGGCGGCAAGGGACTGCGCGTCGCGTTCAACGACAAGGAAGCTTTTGAAGGCTTTGAAGCCTGCCGCAACGAGGCGCGCAACAGTTTTGGCGACGATCGCGTGTTCATCGAGAAGTTCGTCGAAGGACCGCACCACATCGAAATCCAGATCATCGCCGACGCCTTCGGCAACACCGTCTATCTGCTCGAACGCGAGTGTTCGATCCAGCGCCGGCACCAGAAGGTTCTCGAGGAAGCGCCGTCGCCCTTCATCGACGACAAGATTCGTAAAGCGATGGGCGAGCAGGCGGTGGCGCTGGCCAAAGCGGTCAATTACCAGAGCGCCGGAACCGTCGAATTCGTCGTCGGTTCGGACAAGTCGTTCTACTTCCTCGAGATGAACACCCGCCTGCAGGTCGAACATCCGGTCACCGAAATGATCACCGGCGTCGACCTGGTCGAGCTGATGATTCGCGTCGCCGCCGGCGAGCAACTGCCCTTCACGCAGAGCGATATCAAGGCGAACGGCTGGGCGATCGAATGCCGGATCAATGCCGAGGACCCGTTCCGCGGTTTCCTCCCCTCGGTTGGCCGTCTGGTCAAGTATCGTCCGCCGGAAACCACCGACGGCGAGGTTCGCGTCGACACCGGCGTCTTCGAGGGCGGCGAAATCTCGATGTACTACGATTCGATGATCGCCAAGCTGATCTGCCACGGCGCGACGCGCGACCAGGCGGTGGGCCGCATGCGTGACGCCTTGAACGCCTTCGTCATTCGCGGCATCGACTCGAACATCCCCTTCCAGGCAGCGCTGATGCAGAACACGCGCTTCCTCTCCGGCGTGTTCACCACCTCGTTCATCGCCGACGAGTTCCCCAACGGCTTCGACGAATCCTGCGTGGTACACGAAGACCCCGGCCTGCTCGCCGCTCTGGCGGCCTTCGGACGGCGACGCTACATCGATCGGGCGGTCAAGATCAGCGATCAGATGCCCGGCCACGAACGCAAGGTCGGCAGCGACTGGGTCGTCCAGATGGAAGGCAAGGACTACCCGATCACGCTCGTACCGATCCCGGGCGGTTATTCGGCCAGGCATGGCGGCGACCGCTACGACCTGGTTTCCGACTGGAAATTCGGCGAACTCGTCTTCCGCGGCACTTGCAACGGTTCGCCGATCTGCCTGCAGCTCGAACGGATTGGACTGCTCTACCGCGTCGTCCACTTCGGCAAGCAGGTGAAGGTCACGGTGATGACGGCCAACGCCGCGCGCATGCTGGCGCTGATGCCGAAGAAGCAACCACCCGACCTCTCCAAGTTCCTGCTTTCGCCGATGCCCGGACTTCTGCGCGAAGTTTCGGTCAGCGTCGGACAGCAGGTTGCTGCGGGTGAGAAACTGGCGGTGATCGAAGCCATGAAGATGGAGAACGTCCTCAAGGCCGAACTCGATTGCAAGGTGAAGAAGATCGTTGCCGCCCCGGGCGAAAGCCTCTCGGTCGATCAGGTCATCATCGAGTTCGAATAGGACCGCCTGCCAGCGGGCTGCCCGCAAGCCAAGAAGCCCGCCGCCCGGCGGGCTTTTTTTGTCCGCTCGGGCGCCAACTTCCGCCTGGAACGACTGTCAATGCCTCTATGTGCGGCCGCCGCTCCGGGCAGGATTGCGCAATACAAAATAGTGTTTTACCATGCGGCATTCACCGCTGGTTGTGCGCACGCCCTGCGCGCCACCGGTGCTGCTCGCTGCCGTCGCTCATCGTGCGCCGTAACACGCGATCCAGACCACCGTTTTTCACCATTCTGCAGACCAGGAGACCCAAGTCATGGCAGCTTTGCCCGAAAACGCGCTATC
>ERZ761603.315-NODE-315-length-41299-cov-38.843735_pt1 | contig 41299 bp, 39 predicted proteins | sample MGYA00511879_ERZ761603 | MGnify/ENA primary metagenome ERZ761603 (study PRJEB28899, sample SAMN02850040) | bioreactor sludge metagenome | biome: EBPR Sludge; feature: EBPR Bioreactor; material: flocular biomat | place: Australia: Thorneside Wastwater Treatment...
TGCCCGACATGCCGATGCCGGCCATCCACGGGGTGATGAAACCGCTCATCGCCAGAGGCAGGACGACCAGATTGTAGGCGAAGGACCACCACAGGTTCTGCCGGATCACGCGTAGCGAACTGCGCGCGACGAGAATGCCGCGCCGCAGGTGATCTAGGTTTTCCGAGAGCAGCACCAGATCGGCCTGCGTGCGCGCCAACTGCGAACCCCCGCCCATGGCCACCGACACCTGCGCCTGCGCCAGCACCGGCGCATCATTGACGCCGTCGCCAACCATCGTCACCACGGCCCCGCCGGCCTGCAGTCGACGCACGTAGTCGTGCTTGGCCTGCGGTGAAGCGTTCGCCTCCACCTCGTCAATCCCCAACGCCAACGCCACTCGGCGAGCAGCCGGTGCGGCGTCGCCGGTCAGCAGCGCCACCTGCCGCCCGGCCGCCCGCAAGGCGGACACCAGCGCTGCCGCCTCCGGTCGCGGATCGTCGCCCAGGCGAAAGAGCGCGATCCAGCCAGCCTCGTCGCCGAGCCCGATCACCGTATCGCCGCTGCCGGACAGGGACCGAGCGCGTTCCGGCAGCGGCTTGCCATGCAGGGCAACAACGTGGTCGGGACGGCCAAGGCGCACCTTGCGGCCCGCCTGGACGGCGCTGACGCCACAGCCTGGCTCGTTGACCAGCGAATCGACCAGCGGCAGAACCTGACCCGCCGCTGCCTGCCGCAAGGCAGCGCCAATCGGATGTTCCGACGCCTGCTCGAGCGCCGCCGCCAAAGCCAGACTAGCGTCCCGGTCCAGCCTGCCGAGCGGCAGCACTTCAAGCAGTTTCATCTCGCCGGTGGTCAGTGTGCCGGTCTTGTCGAAAACGAAATGGCTGGCCCGCGCCAGGGTCTCGACCGCATGGCTACGGGTCACCAGCAGACCTGCTCTGGCCATCGCCCCGCTGGCCACGGTCAGCGCCACCGGCGTCGCCAGCGACAAGGCACAGGGGCAGGTCACGACCAGCACCGAAACCGTGATCCACAGCACCTGCCGGGGATCGATGAACCACCAGGCGACGGCCACCGCCGCGGCGAGGAACAACAGCGTGATGATGAAATGACTCGCGATTCGGTCGGCCAGCTCAACGATTCGCGGCTTCTCGGTCGCCGCCCGTTCCATCAGCCGGACGATCGCCGACAGCCGGGTGCCGTCGCCCACCTGCGTCACCTCGATCAGCAACGGACTCTCGATATTGACCGCACCGCCAGTCACGGCCACTCCCGGGCGCTTGCCAACCGGCGCACTCTCACCGGTAAGCAGCGCCTCATTGGCGCTGCTTACCCCTTCAACGACCTGACCATCGGCCGGAATCGTCTCGCCAGGCCGCACCAGGACCACCTCGCCGGGCCGCAGGTCGGCCGCCAGTACCTGCTCGCCGTCCCGGCTCTCCGGGTAGGCGGCAAGGCGGGTCGCCACCACCGGCATCAGCCTGGCCAGCGCCTCGGTGACGCTGACCGCTCGCTGGCGGGCCGTCATTTCCAGGAAGCGCCCGCTCAAGAGGAAAAAGACGAACATCGTCACCGAGTCGAAATAGACCTCGCCGCTGGCGGTCAGCGTCGCCCAGACGCTGGCCGCAAAGGCGGCGCCGATGCCCAGCGCCACCGGCACATCCATTCCCGCTCGGCGCAGCCGGAGATCGCGCCAGGCGTTGCGGAAAAACGGCGCCGCCGAATAGAAGACCACGGGCGCCGTCAGCGCCAGGCTCGCCCAGCGCATCAATTGTTCGACTGCCGGCGTCATCTCGCCGTCACCGGCCAGATACACCGGTACCGCGTACATCATCACCTGCATCATGCCGAAACCGGCAACAAACACCCGCCAAAGCGCACTGCGGCGCTCCTGGCGTGCCAGTTGCTCGCTCTTCGCCGCGTCGTAGGGGTAGGCGCGGTAGCCAATCGCCGCAATCGCCGCCAGGATCCCGGACAGCCGGACTCGCCGCTCGTCCCAGCGGACCCGGGCACGCCGCGTCGCGTAATTGATGTCGACTGCGGTCACCCCGGCGAGGCGCGAAAGATGCTGCTCGTTCAGCCAGATGCAGGCCGAACAGGTGATTCCCTCGAGGATCAGCGACGCCTCGCGCTCGCTGCGATCGGGATCGTCACCGAGCAGCCGCACGAAGCTCTTCTGGAAGTCTGCGTGATCATAGAGCTGGAGGCCTTCGACGATCGCCGGCATCGCCTCGCGCGGGGCATTGGGCAGGGCATCGCGATTGCGGTAGTAGTCGGACAGCCCGTGGTCGACAATCGCCTGCGCAACTGCCTGACAGCCACCGCAGCACATGGCGCGTGCTTGGCCATCGATGGAGGTCGCCAGGTCGACCCCGGTTGGAACGGGCTGACCACAGTGGTAGCAATTGCCGATGTTCATTCCTGCCGCAGATGGGAAAAGAGGCCAGCGCCGGCCGGCGGCGCACGAAACTGGTTATAATCGCACGTTTTGTCCGTCCCCACTCGCGCCCGATGATCGTCTATCGCGGTTTCTCGCCGACAGCGCACAGTGCCACCGTCCTCACCATAGGCAACTTCGATGGCGTACATCTCGGCCATCGCGCGCTGCTCGCTCGTCTGAAGGCGGCAGCGGCGAATGCCGGCCTGCCCGCGGCGGTGCTCACCTTCGAGCCCCATCCGCGCGAATTCTTCGCCCCGGAATCGGCGCCGCCGCGCCTGTCCACGCTGCGTGAAAAACTCGAACTGCTCGCCGACGACGGCGTCGACCTCGCGCACGTCTGCCGCTTCAATGCGGGCTTCGCCGCCCTGAGCGCCGAAGAGTTCATCGAGCGGATACTGGTCGGCGCGTTGCGCGTACGGCAACTGATCGTCGGCGACGACTTTCGCTTCGGCGCCGGGCGGGCCGGCGACTTCGCGCTGCTGCGCGAGGCCGGCGCCGGTCTTGGCTTCCAGGTCGACGCCATGGCGAGCATCACCGTGGACGGCGAGCGCGCCTCCAGCTCGGCGGTTCGCGACGCCCTGCAGGCCGGCCGACTCGAACACGCGGCGCGCCTGCTTGGCCGCCCGTACTCGATCGATGGCCGCGTCGCGCACGGCGACAAGATCGGACGCCAGCTCGGCTTCCACACGGCGAACATCCGCATCAAGCACGAGCGGCCGCCGCTGCAGGGCGTCTTTGCAGTCGAAGTCCGGGGCTTGCCGGGCGGCCCGCACCGGGGCGCCGCCAACCTCGGCTACCGCCCCTCCGCCCATCAGGTCGTACGAGCGCTGCTTGAAGTGCATCTGCTTGATTTCTCCGCCGACATCTACGGCGCCCATCTCAACGTCCGCTTCCTGCACAAGTTGCGCGACGAAATGAAATTCCCGGACTTCAACGCCCTGAAGGCGCAGATCGCCAGCGACGTTGCCGCCGTGAAAGCGTACTTCCAGTTGTGAGAACCGCCATGGCCGACTACAAGAAAACCCTCAATCTCACCGACACGCCGTTTCCGATGCGCGGCGACCTCGCCCGGCGCGAACCGCAGTGGGTCGCCGCCTGGCAACAGGGCAAGCTGTACGAGCGGATCCGCGAGGCCTCGCGGGGCCGCCCCCGCTTCGTTCTGCACGACGGACCACCCTACGCCAATGGTGACATCCACATCGGTCATGCAGTCAACAAGATCCTCAAGGACATCATCGTCCGCGCCAGAACGCTGGCCGGATTCGATGCGCCCTACGTTCCGGGCTGGGACTGCCACGGCCTGCCGATCGAGCATCAGATCGAAAAACTGCACGGCAAGCACGTCGCGGCTGACCGCGTGCGCGAGTTGTGTCGCGCCTTCGCCGGCGAACAGATCGAGCGCCAGAAGAAGGACTTCATCCGGCTGGGCATTCTCGGCGCCTGGGACCAACCCTACCTGACAATGGACTTCAAGACCGAGGCCGACGAAATCCGGACGCTCGGCACCATCCTCGAGAAGGGCTACCTCTACCAGGGGCTCAAACCGGTCAACTGGTGTCTCGACTGCGGTTCGGCGCTGGCCGAAGCCGAGGTCGAGTACGAAGACAAGACTTCGTCGGCAATCGACGTCGCTTTCGAGGTGCATCCCAATCACGCCGACAAGCTGGCCAGGGCCTTCGGCCTCAGCCACCTGCGGGGCCCGGCCTTCGCCGTCATCTGGACGACGACGCCATGGACCCTGCCGGCGAACGAGGCGGTCTGCGCCCACCCGGATTTCGACTACGACCTGATCGACACACCAAGAGGCGCCCTGATCCTCGTGCGCGAACTGGCCGCCGCCTGCCTGCAGCGTTACGCGCTGGCCGGCACGGTGATCGGTTCCACCCGGGGCATCGCGCTCGAACAGGTGCTGCTCAGACACCCCTTCCAGCCGCGAGACGTGGCGATCATCTGCGGCCGGCACGTCACCCTGGAAGCCGGCACCGGCCTGGTGCACACCGCCCCGGCGCACGGCACCGACGACTACCTGATCGGCAAGGTCTACGGCCTGCCGGTCAACAACCCGGTCGGCGACGACGGCCGTTTTGTTGCCGGCACACCAGCGCTCGGAGTTGGCGAACTCGCCGCAAAATCGGTCTGGGAGGCCAACCCGCTGGTGCTGCAGGAACTCGCCGCCAATGGTCACCTGCTCAAGGCGGAGAAGATCCAGCACAGCTACCCGCACTGCTGGCGCCACAAGACGCCGATCATATTTCGCGCCACGACGCAGTGGTTCATCGGTATGGACCACCGTCCACCACCGCCCGCGTCTTCAGCGGCGCAGCCCGACGAAGAAGAGCCGACCCTGCGCTGGTGCGCCGAACGCGCCGTCGACGAAACCCGCTTCTTCCCGAGCTGGGGTCGGGCGCGCCTCGAAGCGATGATGCGTACGCGCCCGGACTGGTGCGTCTCGCGGCAGCGCAACTGGGGCGTACCGCTACCCTTCTTCCTGCATCGCGAAACCGGCGCGCCGCATCCGCGCACCGCCGAGCTCGTCGAAGCCGTTGCCCAACGCGTCGAGAAAGCCGGCATCGAAGCCTGGTTCGCGCTCGACGCGCGCGAACTGCTCGGCGCCGAAGCCGACCACTACCGCAAGATGAGCGACACGCTCGACGTCTGGTTCGACTCCGGCTCGACGCACGCGAGCGTGCTGCGCGGCTCGCACCGCAGCGAACTGGCGTATCCGGCCGATCTCTACCTCGAAGGCTCCGATCAGCATCGCGGCTGGTTCCAGAGTTCGCTGCTGATCGGCTGCGCCATGGACGGCCGCGCGCCGTACAAGGCGCTGCTGACGCACGGCTTCGTCGTCGACGGCAAGGGCCTGAAGATGTCGAAGTCGAAGGGCAACGTGATCGCGCCGCAGAAGATCGCCGATACGCTCGGCGCCGAAATCCTCCGCCTGTGGGTCGCCGCCACCGACTACTCGGGCGAACTGTCGATCTCCGACGAGATTCTCAAGCGGGTCGTCGAGGCCTACCGCCGCATCCGCAACACGCTGCGCTTCCTGCTCGCCAACACGTCGGACTTCGACCCTGGCCGCGACCTGCCGGAAGTCGAGCAATGGCTGGAAATCGACCGCTACGCGCTGGCCATGACCCGGCAACTGCAGGCGCAGTGCGAAGCTGACTACGAGCGCTTCGAGTTCCACCGCGTCGTCCAGTCGCTGCAGACCTTCTGCTCCGAGGATCTCGGCGGTTTCTACCTCGACATCCTCAAGGACCGCCTGTACACCGCGGCCGCCGGCTCGCCGGCTCGCCGTTCGGCGCAGGCTGCGTTGTGGCACATCCTGCAGTGCCTGACCAAGCTGATGGCGCCGGTGCTCTGCTTCACGGCCGAAGAAATCTGGCAATTGCAGACCGGCGACGGCGAGCAGTCGGTGATGCTGCAGACCTGGCACCCGCTGCCGGCGCCGGCAGCGGAAGACGAACTGCTCGAAAAATGGCGCAAGATCCGCAGCTATCGGGCGGAAGTCATGCGCGCCCTCGAAGAACTGCGCATCGCAGGCCGCATCGGCTCGTCGTTGCAGGCCGCAGTGAGTCTGCACTGCGACGGCGAAAAGCACGAACTGCTCGCCTCGCTCGGCGACGACCTACGTTTTGTCCTCATCTGCTCGCAGACGAACGTCATTCGCGACGCCAGCGACGAGTTGCGGTGCAGCCCCTTGCCGCACGCCAAATGCGAGCGCTGCTGGCACGTGCGCGCCGACGTCGGCGCCAACCCCGATCACCCCGGCCTCTGCGGCCGCTGTATCGACAACCTGCATGGCGAGGGCGAAACCCGTGCCTTCGCGTAACATCGACCGCTGGCTGTGGCTGGCCGGCATCATCGTCGTCTGTGACCAGGTCAGCAAGTGGCTGGTCCTCGCCTGGCTGCAGCCGGGTGATTCGATCTACGTCGCGCCCTTCTTCAACTGGGTGCTAACATTCAACCCGGGCGCGGCCTTCAGCTTCCTCTCCGATGCGGGTGGCTGGCAGCGCTGGTTCTTCACCGTCCTGGCGCTCGCCATCTCGGCCTGGATCGTCAGCATCCTGCCGCGCCACAGCGGCGAATTCCGGCTCTCGCTGGCGCTGACGCTGATCCTCGGCGGCGCCCTCGGCAATGTCATCGACCGCCTGCGCTTCGGCGCCGTGGTCGACTTCATTCAATGGCACGTCGCCGGTTTCTACTGGCCCGCCTTCAACATCGCCGACTCGGCGATCAGCGTCGGCGCCGTGCTGATGGTCTGGGATCAGCTCGCCAACAAGCCCGCCGCCCCCGATTCCGCCCGCAGCCGTCCCGGGGAGCAACCTTGAAGGATCCGCGTGCGGCCACTGCCGGGCATTTCGAACGGTACCTCGAGCGAGCAGATCGATGAACCCTATCGCGCCCAGCGACGTGTACCCCCCGCTCAGCCCGGTCACCGTCGGACCCGACAGCTATCTGACGCTGCATTACCGCCTCGCCGACCTCGACGGCACCGAGTACGTCAGCACCTTCGACCTGTCGCCGGCGACCCTGCAGATGGGCAGCGGCCAGCTCGCCGAAACGCTCGAAAGCTGCCTGCTCGGACTGCCCGCCGGCGAGCGCCACGTCTTCCAGCTCGACGAAGGGGACGCCTTCGGCAGCCACAACCCGCGCCTCGTCGAACGTATCGCGCGCAGCGCGCTGCCGCCGGAGGTGGAACTCCGGGTCAATTCGCTGATCGAATTCAGCTCACCCGACGGCGCCTCCAGCTTCGCCGGCTTCCTGCGCGAGCTGAACGACAGCAGCGCGCTGTTCGATTTCAACCATCCGCTCGCCGGCAAGGCAATCCGCTTCGAAGTCGAAGTCATCGCCATCATGTGAGGCCCCGCATGCAGGTCACTCTCGCCAATCCCCGCGGCTTCTGCGCCGGTGTCGAGCGCGCCATCGCCATCGTCGAGCGCGCAATCGAAAAGTTCGGCGCGCCGATCTACGTGCGCCATGAAGTGGTGCATAACCGCTTCGTCTGCGATGACCTGCGCGCCAAGGGCGCCATCTTCGTCGACCACCTGGCCGAGGTCCCCGCCGGCAGCATCGTCATCTTCAGCGCCCACGGCGTCTCCCGGGCCGTGATCAGCGAGGCGAAAGCACGTGGCCTCAAGGTCTTCGACGCCACCTGCCCACTGGTCACCAAAGTGCACGTGGAAGTCGCCCGCATGCGCCGGGAGGGCCGCGAGATCGTCATGATCGGCCACCGGGGACATCCCGAGGTCGAGGGCACCATGGGCCAGAGCGCCGACGGCATGTATCTCGTCGAGACCGTCGCCGACGCCCGCCAGCTCGAAGTCGCAAACCCGGCCCGCCTGGCCTACGTCACCCAGACCACCTTGTCGATGGACGACGCCGCACTCGTGATCGCCGCCCTCCAGGAGCGCTTCCCCGAGATCATCGGCCCGAAGAAGGACGATATCTGTTACGCGACGCAGAACCGCCAGGATGCGGTCAAGCAGCTGGCCCGGACCAGCGAGGTCGTGATCGTCGTCGGCAGCCGCTCGAGTTCCAACTCGAATCGCCTGCGCGAGGTCGCCGAGCTGATCGGCAGCCGCGCCTACCTGGTCGACCAGGCGGAGCAGATCGATCCCGCCTGGCTCACCGGCGCCCACCGCGTCGGCGTCACTGCCGGCGCCTCGGCACCCGAAATCCTCGTCCAGGAGGTCGTCGATCGACTGTCGGCTGGCGACCGGAAGAAGGTGGACCAGGTCGATGGTGCCGAGGAAAACGTGACCTTTGCGCTGCCGCGGGAGCTGCAGGGCTGAAGGTCGGCTCGGCTCCGGTAAGAGTCGGCCTTGTCAGGGTGGCGTGCCGAGCGCCGGGCGCCGGCACCATCAAGCGCGACGAAGCACTCGTTTGCAGGCCCGCTCCTTGAACTGGGCCCGACTTGTCAGCGCTCGCACCGCACCTCGATTACTCGCCTCAACGCCGAGCACCTCCTCGCACGACGCCTCCGGGCAGGATGCCTGACTCCAAGAGCAGTTGCGCTGAGTTTGGGCCTCACCAGGCCAATTGTCTGTCGGTTTTTTTTACATCACTCCGCCATCGATAGCCAAGCCGTGATCGTGTTTCCCATTAAATCCGACTGTTATGTATTATGGCACGGATGGTGCTTATACAAGGACAGCTGACGATACGCCAGCTCAGCAGTTCCAACATACCAATCCCTTACTTCGGAGAAAAAAATGAAACTTAAGAAACTTGCTACCGTCACCGCCCTGGCTGCCGCTCTGGTCGGTTTTGGCTCTCCCGCTCAAGCCACTGGCGTTAATCCGCTTCCGATTGGCTTGGCCCTGGTCCTCGACGAATCCGGCAGTATCAGCAACGCCGACTGGCTGCTGCAGAGAGACGCCTACGCCAGTGTACTGAATTCCAACTTGATCGGCATCGATGGTTCGCTGGTGATCGGCGTATGGAAGTTTGCCGCAGGCGTTGAGCAGGTTTTTGCCCCGACCCTGATCAACAGTCAGCAGGACAAGGATGACCTGGTCGACGCCATTGAAGCCATGGTTCGGGTTAACACCGGCGCGACGTCGATTGGCGATGCCGTCAATGCCGCAACGGCCGGTTTGGTCAATTTCGGCCTCGGCGGATTGGAAAAAGCGGTGATCGACGTTTCGACCGACGGTGGAAACAACAATGGAGCCAACCCAACAACGGCCTCGAACAACGCCCTGGCTGCCGGCATCGCCGCGGTCAATTGCCTGGGTGTCGGCGGAAACGCTGACTGCACCTGGAACCCGGCATCCTCCCTGGATTTCGCGGCCGCAAACTTCGCGGACTTCGAAGCAATCCTCGCCAAGAAGATTGCCACCGAGACCGACCAGATCCCTGAGCCCGCCACATTGATCCTGATGAGCCTTGGCTTGCTCGGTTTGAGCGCCACTCGTCGCAAGGCCTGAACACCAACAGCCTCTCTTGGTTAAGAAAATGGCAGCCGTAGGGCTGCCATTTTTGTTGGCTGTTGCGCGCACGAACAACGGGGTCAGGTCTTTCCTTTTGCCATCCGACTTGTCTCGCAGTAGCACAAAGGAATCACAGCACCCAGGGTACGCCAGATGACCGCCCTCCCTCATCAAACCGTGCGTTCGGGAAACGGCAAACAGACCGACCCAACGCACCTTTACCCGATGCCGTGGGTAACCGGCAACGTCATCTGCCGGTCTGCATCAATGAGTCCCATATCGAGCGTCAGGATCTGCCTGGCGCCATGATTGACTGCGATGGCCAAGTGAAGTGCATCGCCCGCCCTCAGCCCGGTCCCCGGCGTCTCCAGGTATTTGGCTGCTGTTGCGAAATCCGGTGCTGTGGGCAGGAGCAACTCAAACGACTCGCTGAGCACGCGATCGAACTCCGCGCACACGGCATCCGCTTCGGCGCCGGAAAATTCGCCCATCCGAAGCTTGCGCGATACCAGACTTGCCAGTTCGACCTGGGTCCAAACGCTGGTGGTCACTTCGCGTGGTTTCAGTTTCAGGACGTAAGCTTCCACCGCGTCGCTGCTGTCCTCGGCAATGACCAACGGTGCGATGAAGCTGGTATCGAGGTAAACCATCAGTACCCCTCGTCCCGCAACTCGCGTATCAATTCTGCGCTGAATCGGCGCGCCCTGGGCAGGGTGGCACGGAACGCCGCGCGCGAGCGAAACGCCTGCTTCGGAGCGGCGATCGGCACTAGCTTGGCGACAGGCTGACCGCGGCGCGTAATGATGGTCTCCTCGCCGCTCTCGGCCCTGCTGACTAAGTCGCTCAGATGCGCTTTGGCCTGAGAGAGGTTGACGGCACCCATGCTTTTCTCCCTTTAGTCACGATGTTGGTCATATGATACGGGCTGGCAGGCACGGCGGGCGAAACATTCCCAACAAACGGGTCACACGAACGGGGTCACACACACAATCGCACAGGTCATTAGAACACGCAGGGTCAGGTCTTTCCTTAGAACACGCAGGGTCAGGTCTTTTCTTTTGCCTGCCACCTTTCAGGATTACCAAGGCGCACGATCTTGCTTACTCGCGAGTAGTGGAGACCAAAGTGGTCACCAATTTCCTTCATCGTGTAGCCGCCGCTGGCGTAGGCCGCGCTGATAGCGCTATTCCGATCGACGTGTTGCTGTGCGAAGGAAGCGAGTGGCTGTGGGACAGGCCGCATCCTGGCCTGTGGTACCTCGCGCAGATCACGGTCATCCGGAACCTGGCGCCGCAGCGCATCGACGAAGACGTCGGATCCCAGGAACATCTGGTGCTTCAACTGCTCCCACGGCGCTGCCCCGCCGATGCCATCGGCAACAAAACGGACATAAGCGCCAACAGCTGCCGCTGCCGTCTCGCCAAATACAGACAAAACCCATCGCGTCTCCAGCCAGTCCGGCGCACGTTCACCACCAATCGTCGCGCGATAACTGCTCCACGGCCATTCTCCCGGAGTCCGCACCATGCCCGCTCGGACCGGGTTGAGCGCCACGTAGCGCACCAATTCCAGCAAATAGCCTTCCTTCTCGACCAGAATGGCCTTGTATCGTCCTTGGAAGACGTGCCCGATCCGGTGATGGATCTTGTTGAAATCCTGGGTGTAAACACCGTTCAGCTGCCGCATCCCTTTGGAGAGATTGCCTTCCGGCGTTTCCACCAGCAGGTGATAATGATTGCTCATCAAGCAATAGGCATGAAGCGGCCTGACACGGTCGCCGAGGCGCACGATCTTGCTCACTCGGCAGTGGTGCGGCAACCTAAGCAGTCACCAGTTCCGCCAGCTCCAGCCAGGGCCCGCCGCACCCCCCACCCGTCCAGAGGGCATTCGTCATGACACCGCCTATGCGCGGTTGCTCCCGGCCACCATCCGGAACTCGTAAAGACGGCACTCCAGCGCGCCGTTGAAAAGGGGGGTTTTCCTGCTCGGGGTCAGGCGGACCAGTTTCGGCAGGCGTGTGTCGGCGCTGATCAGGTAGCAGTTCCAGCCAGCAAAGTGGCGTTTCAGGGCGCTGCCGAGCAAGGGGTAAAACTCGGCGAGTTCGTCATGGTCGGAGACGCGCTCACCGTAGGGCGGGTTGCTCACCAGGATGCCGCGCGCGGCGGGGGCATCGATGTCGAGCAGGTCACCGGTTCTCAGTTTGACGGCGGGCAGGAGTCCGGCACGGTCGAGGTTGGCGAGCGTCGCGCGAACGGCAACGGGCGAGATGTCGCTACCGGAAATTCCCGCCTCTGCAGCCGCCACTTCACCTGCACGCGCCGCGTCGAGCAGCCTCTGCCAGGCGGCGGAATCGAAATGACGCAGCCGCTGAAACGCGAACTCACGCCTGGCGCCCGGCGCTACGCGCAGAGCCATCTGGGCCGCCTCGATCAGGAAGGTGCCGCTGCCGCACATCGGGTCGAGCAGCGCAACGCCTGGCTGCCAGCCACTCAGGCGCAGTATGCCGGCGGCCAGATTTTCCTTCAGCGGCGCGTCGACGGTCTTCTGGCGAAACCCTCGCTGGTAGAGCGGGGCGCCCGAGGTGTCAAGGTAAAGCGTGCAGTGGTCGCCATTGATGAAACCGTGCACCCGGACATCCGGCTGGCGCGTATCGACGCTTGGGCGAGTCCCCCCGTCACGGCGGAAGCGATCACAGACGGCGTCCTTGATGCGCAGGGTGACGAAGTCGACGCTCTTCAGCGGGCTCTTCACGGCCGTCACGTCAACCCGGATGGTCTGCCCGGCCAGGAACCACTTTGGCCAGGGCGTGTCCAGAGCCAGGCGATAGATGTCCTCCTCGTTGCCATAGGGCGCATGCGCCACCCGCCAGAGGATTCGCGTTGCAATCCGCGAGTGGAGGTTGGCACGGTAGCAGGCCGGCCAGTCGGCAAGAAAATGTACGCCGCCGAAGATCTGCTTGAGGTCGCGCGCACCCGCCGCTACGAGGTCTTCAGCCAGCAGTTGCTCGAGGCCGCGCGGGCAGCTTGCAAAAAAAGTTTCCACGATCGATCTCCCGGCAGGTGGACTAGAACGGCTTGAGAACGGCAAGGTAGGTCACCACCAGCAGCACCAGCACCGGCATCTCGTTGAACCAGCGGTACCAGACGTGACTGTGGGCGTTGCGCCCGGCCTGGAAGTTGCGCAACAGGCGACCGCAGTAGCCGTGATAGGCCACCAGCACCACCACCAGTGCCGTCTTGGCGTGTAGCCAGCCGCCACCGAAGCCGAAGCCGAACCACAGCCACAATCCCAGGGCGACCGCCAGAACGCCGATCGGCGTCATGAAACGATAGAGCTTGCCACCCATCAGCAGCAGGCGATCACGCTCGGCGATGCTGTCCGAGGGAACCATTGCCAGGTTGACGAAGATACGCGGCAGGTAGAACAGGCCGGCAAACCAGCTGACCACCATCCACAAATGCAGCACCTTGACTATGAGCACCCGTTTTTCCTTTCTGTGAGCGCAGCGGCGATGCCATCACCGACCTCGGAGTAGCGCAGCCTGACGCGCAGTTCCTTCTTGACCCGCTGGTTCAGCAGCCGGCGGGATTCGCTCATGAACGACAGCTGTAGCGGCGACAGTTGCTCCTCGGCTTCGTGGCGCGACAACCGAGGCACCCTGGGCAGGCCGAAATGGTCGGCAACGAGATCGAAATAGTCAGCCATTCTGATCCGGGAATCGTCGCTCGCATTGTACGTGCGGTTGCTGCGTCCGTAGCGCAGCGCGGCACAGGTCATTATCGCCAGATCGTCGGCATGAATATGGTTGCTATAGACGTCGTCCGCCGCGCGTAGCGCCGGCGTTCCCTTGCGCAAACGGTCGAGCGGCAGGCGGTCGGCGGCATAGATCCCGGGCACGCGCAGGATGCTGACAACGACGCCACGACGGCCAAAGGTGCGTAGCTGGCGCTCCGCATCAAGCCGCCGACAGGCTCGTGCAGTCGCCGGCCGCGGGGGGCGCGTTTCGTCAATCAGCGCCCCCGCGCAATCGCCATAGACGCCGGTAGTGCTTATATAAACGATGCGCTGTGGTAGACTCCGGCCGCGGGCCAGCGCGGCAAGCAACCATAGGGTCCGGGTATCGCGGTGATGGCCAGTGACCGAACTGCTGTCGGCGGCCGGGGGCGGTGCCAGGTGAACGATGATGTCAGCCAGACCGACAATGCGCTGCAGGCTGTCTGGCCGATCGAGGTCGGCAAGCACGGGGCGGGCGCCGTTGTCGCGCCAGAAGGCACACTGTTGCGGGTCGCGAACCAGAGCGAAGAGGTGGTAACGGCCAAGCAGACGGGGCAGGAGACGGCGGGCGATATCACCGCAACCAACGATCAGTAGTTTTTGCACTGCGCAATTTTACCGGATTAGGACATCGGCGGAGAGTCCATGGGTTTTCAGGTCATTGTTCAGCCTGGCCGGCACAGTTTTCACGCCGAGCCTGATGAGACGATTCTCGAAGCCGCGCTGCGCCAGGGGCTGAGTCTTCCCTATGGCTGCCGGGACGGCGTTTGTGGCGCTTGCCGGGGCCAGGTGCTGGCCGGACAGATTGCTCACGGCAAGGCACAATTCGATGTCCTCGGCGAAGCCGACCGCGATGCCGGCTTCGCCCTCTTCTGCTGTGCGATGGCCAGAAGCGACCTGTGCATCGAGGGCCGGGAGGTTCGATCGCTGGCGGATATTCCGATCAGGACCTTGCCGGCGCGGGTGCACAAGCTGACGCGGGCAGCGCCGGACGTGATGATCGTCGAGCTCAAGCTGGCCGCCAATGAACGTCTGCAGTTTCTCGCCGGCCAGTATGTCGACATTCTGCTCAAGGACGGCAAGCGGCGCGCCTTCTCGCTGGCCAACGCCCCGCATGACGACGCCTGTCTCGAGCTGCATGTGCGCCACGTGCCCGGCGGACAGTTTACCGACCATCTCTTCAGCACCATGAAGGAACGCGACCTCCTGCGCCTGCGCGGGCCGCACGGCAGCTTCTTCCTGCGCGAGGACTCGTCAAAGCCGATGCTGCTGGTCGCCGGTGGAACCGGCTTTGCACCGATCAAGGCGATCGTCGAACATGCGATTGCGCAAGGCAACGAACGACCCATGCATATCTACTGGGGTGGGCGCTGTTGCGCCGATCTCTACCTTCTCCGGCTTGCCGAACAGTGGCCCGTACAGCATGCCCACATTCGTTTCACCCCGGTCCTCTCCGAGTCGCCCGCAGACGAACACTGGGCAGGACGAACCGGCCTCGTGCACCTGGCTGCGATGGCTGACCACCCTGACCTTTCCGGCCATCAGGCCTACGTCTGCGGCTCAGCGGCGATGGTCGCCGCGACCAGGCAGGATTTCCTCAGGCACTGTCAGTTGCCGGCAGACGAATTCTTTGCCGACTCCTTCGACTACGCTGCCGACACCCTGAATGCGATCGAAGCCAGCCAACAATCGAACACAAAGGTTGCTCCGCATGAATGAAGTCTTCATGTCCCGCCAGCCTCTGGTCAATCGCCAGAGCCGGATCATCGCCACCCGACTGACGCTCCACCTGGGAAACCAGGGGGAAATGCGGGATGCAGTCAGCGCTCTCGACGGGCTGACAGACGTCTGGCCACCGGGTGAAAAGCCTGTGTTCATCAGTTGTGGCCCGGCCAGCTGTGATGCCAGCCTGCTCGACTGGTCGGCACCCCAGAACGCTACCATAGAATTGGCGGCAGCCAACCTGATCAGCGAGCAGGGCTCCGACCTGATCGCGGCGCTGCAGACCTGGCAACCGACGCTCTGCCTGCACTTTGATCCCCAGGCGACGCAGGCGATGACAACCGGTGTGCAGTGCCGTTTCATCGGCTTCGACGCCCGGCGATTCAACCTGGCGCAACTCAAGTTACTCGCCGCCCGGACCCGCTCACTGGGCATCGGCATCGCCTTCAATGTCGAGACAGCGGCAGACTTCCGCGCCTGCATGGAGGCGGGGATGACTGCCGCCTCCGGTTGGTTTTTCACCTCACCGACCAGCGCACCGGCAAAGGCGCTCAATCCTGGACAGGCCAATATCGTTCGAGTACTCAACCTGGTCCGCAGTAACGCCGAAATCCGCGAAATCGAGGCAGCTCTCAAGCAGGACATCGCGATTTCCTACAAGCTGCTGCGCTACATAAACACGGCCGGTTTCGGCCTGTCCTGTGAGATCCAGTCGTTTCGGCACGCCGTCAACATGCTCGGCTACGACAAGCTCAACCGCTGGCTGTCACTGTTGCTGGGGACGGCGAGCAAGGACCCGATGGCGCCCGCATTGATGCATACGGCGCTGTTCAGGGCCCGCCTGATGGAATTGCTGGCCAGCGGCCTAGTCGACAAATCGGAGTACGACAACCTGTTCATCACCGGCGCCTTCTCCTTGCTCGACGCGCTGCTCGGCGTCGGCATCGAACAGGTCCTCGATGCGATGCGCTTGCCTGAGCCAATCTCTGACGCCCTGCTCGGCAACGGCGGCCGCTATCAGGCTTTCCTGGAACTGGCGCTGGCCAGCGAGAAAAACGATGGCCAGATGATCGCCGAGCAGGCGGCCATGCTTGGCCTGACGGCCGCCCAGTTCAACCGCGCCCAGATGCAGGCGCTTTCCTTCGCCGACGCGATGGAGTTCTAGCGCGGGCGGCTATTCGCCGAGATACGCTGCCCGCACCTTGGGGTCGGCCAGCAGCTTGTTTGATTCGTCGGTGACCGTGATCTCGCCGCTCTCCATGACGTAGCCACGCTGACTGACCTCCAGCGCCAGCTTGGCATTCTGTTCGACGAGCAGGATGGTCATGCCCTCACTGGCAACCGCACGAATCACCTCGAAGATTTTCTGCACCATGATCGGCGCCAGCCCCATCGACGGCTCGTCGAGCAGCAGCAGGCGCGGCTTGCTCATCAATGCGCGGCCGATCGCCAGCATCTGCTGCTCCCCGCCCGAGAGGGTTCCTGCAACTTGCTGCGCCCTCTCCTTGAGACGGGGAAAGAGCCCGAGAACATGCTCCAGGTCGCGCGCTATGGCGGCCTTGTCATTGCGCGCGTAGGCACCCATGTACAGGTTTTCGAGGCTGGTCATGCGCGGGAAAACCCCCCTGCCCTCGGGCACCAGCGCGATCCCTTCTGCCACCAGGCCATGCGGCGGCAAGGCGAGAAGTTCCTTGCCGCGATAACGGACGCTGCCGCCAGCGGGATCGAGCAATCGAGAAAGGGCGCGCAAGGTGCTGCTCTTGCCAGCACCATTGGCACCGATCAGAGCGACCATTTCGCCTTCGTTGACATGGAAGGTGATGCCACGAACGGCCTGGATGCCTCCGTAGGAAACCCTGAGTCCGTTAACTTCGAGCATGTTTCGTCCGTTTCCTTCAGGCCACCGAACCGCCGAGATAGGCCTCGATCACGCGGGGATCCTTCTGCACGACCGATGGCACGTCCTCGCAGATCTTCTCGCCGTAGTCGAGTACCGCAACCCTGCTGCACAAGCCCATCACCAGTTTGACGTCGTGCTCGATCAACAATATGGTTACCCCATCCCGACAGATGCCTTCGACGAGCAACCGCAAGGCCTCGGTTTCAGTGCCGTTCATGCCCGCGGCCGGCTCGTCAAGTGCCAACAGCTTCGGTTCGGTGGCCAAAGCGCGGGCAATTTCCAGGCGTCGCTGATCGCCGTAGGAAAGGTGCCGGGCGTAGTCATGTGCCCGCTCCTGAATTCCCACATAGTGCAGCAACTCGTCTGCCCGGCGAGCGATCGCCGCCTCCTCGGCCCGCGTCGCCGAGTTGCGGGTAACCGCACCAAAGACGCCGGCATGCGTCCGCAAGTGGCGGCCGACCATGACATTCTCGATTGCCGTCATGTTGCCAAACAGGCGGATGTTCTGAAAGGTGCGGGCGATCCCGACTTCGGCCGCCTTGTGTGGCGCATCTGCCTCCAGCTTGACGCCGTCGAAGACGAAATGACCACTCTCGTGCTTGTAAAGACCTGTCAGGCAATTGAAAAAGGTCGTCTTGCCGGCGCCATTCGGCCCGATCAGGCCATAGATCTCTCCCCGGCGAATAGTCAGGGAAACATCGTGCAGGGCCTTGACCCCGCCGAAATGCTTGGCGACCTCATGCGCTTCGAGAAGAACCGGCTGCTGGCTCATGCTCAATCCGTCGCCTCGGCCAGTTCACGACGGCGCAGCGACGAAGGCCACAGGCCCGCCGGACGAAAGCGCATCACAAGTACCAGGGCAAGACCGAAGACGAGCATTCGCAAGCTCTCCGGGTCGATGATCATGCGTCCGAAGGCGGCCTGCTGAATTGGTTCGATACCATAGCGGAGTGCCTCGGGCAATGCGGTCAGTAGAACGGCGCCGAGGATCACCCCGGGGATGTGCCCCATGCCGCCGAGGACGACCATGGCCAGAATCGTGATCGACTCCATCAGCGAGAAGCTCTCGGGGCTGACAAACCCCTGCATGGCAGCAAAGACACCGCCGGCGATGCCGCCGAATGATGCGCCCATGGCAAAGGCGAGCAGCTTGATGTTTCGCGTATTGATGCCACAGGCCTTGGCCGCAACTTCGTCCTCGCGAATCGCCTGCCAGGCGCGACCGATGCGTGAATCCTGCAAACGCATATTGACGACGATCACCAGGATGGCCAAGGCGACCAGCAGGAAATAATACTTTTGCGGGCCCGAAAGGGTGACGCCCAGGATGGTGCTGGTCTGGGAAAAGGAAAAATCGCCGATCCTGATGGGATCGATCAGGGTGATGCCCTGCGCGCCATTGGTGACGTTGATCGGCGCATTGAGATTGTTCATGAAGATGCGGATGATCTCACCGAAGCCGAGGGTGACGATTGCCAGGTAGTCCCCGCGAAGTTTCAGCGTCGGGGCCCCGAGGAGAACGCCGAAGAGACAGGCGAGCGCCGCGCCAAAGGGCAGGATTACCCAGAAAGGCAGGTGGATGCCGAAATGCGGCGAGGCCAGCAGCGCGTAGGCATAGGCGCCGACGGCGTAGAAGGCGACGTAACCCAGGTCGAGCAAGCCGGCATAACCGACAACGATATTCAAGCCAAGCGCCAGGAAGACGTAAAGGATGGCGAAATTGGCAATGCGCACCCAGGCCTGGCCACCCATGGCGGCCACGAAGGGAACCGCGAGCAAGGCTGTGGCGAGCAGCAGCAGTCCCAACCAGTGTTGCTGCCAGAAAGGGAATTTCTTGCGCGGGAGGTTCATGCGCGATCTCCAGTACGCTCGCCAAACAGCCCCGAGGGACGAAACATCAGCACGATGATCAACACCACGAAGGCAAAGATGTCCTGGTAATGGCTACCCAGGAAATCACCGGTCAGATCACCGATGTAGCCAGCACCCAGCGCCTCGATGATGCCCAGCAACAAGCCGCCGGCCATGGCTCCCGCCATATTGCCGATACCGCCCAGCACAGCCGCAGTGAACGCCTTTAGGCCAAGCATGAAACCCATCTGGTAATGGGCGATCTCGTAGTACGAGCCGACCATGCAACCGGCCAGTGCGCCCAAGGCCGAACCGATGATGAAAGCCATGGCGATGACGCGGTTGATGTCGACGCCCATCAGCAAGGCCACGTGCGGGTTCTGCGCCGTTGCCCGCATGGCCATGCCGATACGGGTGCGCTGCACCAGGTAGGTGAGGCCGAGCATCACCAGCGCCGCCAGACACACGATTGCCACCTGTACATTGGTGAAACTCGCGCCGCCGACCTCGAAAATTTCCTTGTTGATCATCGGCGGGAAGGTGATGTAATTCCGGCCCCAGACGATCATCGCTACATTCTGGAGGACGATCGACATGCCGATCGCGGTGATCAGCGGTGTCAGTCTTGGCGCATGCCGCAGTGGCCGGTAGGCAACCCGTTCGAGCGCCCAGCCCAGGATCATGCAGGCCAGAACTGCCACCAGCAAACCGATGCCGAGAATCAGCAGCGGCGGCATGCCCGATCCGGCGAGAGAAACAATCACGGTAAACGCCACCATCGTACCGATCATCACCACCTCACCGTGGGCGAAGTTGATCAGACCGATGATCCCGTACACCATGGTGTAACCCAACGCGACGAGGGCGTATACGGCACCGAGAGTAAGTCCGTTGATCAGCTGCTGAAGGAGAGTGTCCATGGTCAGGCTTTCCGCAACGAGGCGCTGTTGGCGAACCAGAGGTTCCGACTCATGGCACCAGGGAGGGAGCCACGCGGATACGTGGCCCGGTTCAAACTGAGCGGATGCGGATACAGAAAAGCGGAGGGAATGGCCGTAGCCACTCCCTCCCTACCGGTTGGCCCGGCTGCCCCTTACTTCGGCGCGGTCCCGCCTTCGCTCTTCAGGGTCACCAGCTTGCCGTCCTTGATCTCGAAAACGGTAATCGCACCGTTCTTGATATCGCCCTTCTCGTCGAACTCGATCTTGCCGGTAACACCGTCGTAGGAGGTCTTGCCAACTTCCGGCAGATACTTGACCGGGTCTGTGGAATTGGCCCGTTTCATCGCGTCGACCAGGACCATCACCGCATCGTAGCTGTACGGCGAGTAGATCTGGATCTGGCCATACTTCTTGGTGAAATCTTCCATGAACTTCTGGCCGTTCGGCAGCTTCTCTGGCGGCAGGCCGGCCTGCGTGCAGATGACGCCTTCGGATGCCGGCCCGGCAAGCTTGATCAGCTCGGGCGAGCAGCCGCCGTCACCGGTGGTGAACTTCGCCTGGATGCCGAGTTCCTTGATCTGCTTGAGCATCGGCCCACCCACCGCATCCATGCCGCCCAGGAAGATCACATCCGGCTTTTTCGCCTTGATCTTGGTCAGAATCGCCTTGAAGTCGGTCGCCTTGTCGGTGGTGAACTCGCGCGCAACGACTGTTGCACCCGCTGCCTTGGCAGCCTTCTCGACCTCGTCAGCCAGACCCTGACCATAGGCAGTACGGTCGTCAATGATCGCGATCTTCTTGCCACCCAGATCCTTGACCGCGTAGGTGCCGACCACCGAACCCTGCTGGATGTCGTTGGCCATCACGCGGAAGGCGGTATTGAAGCCCTGCTGGGTGTATTTCGGATTGGTTGCCGAAGGGGAGATCTGCGGCAGGCCGGCCTGGTTGTAGATGGCCGAGGCGGGAATGGTCGTACCCGAGTTCAGGTGACCGACAACGCCAGCCACCTTGGCGTCGACCAGCTTCTGGGCAACGACGGTACCGGTCTTCGGGTCAGCCTGATCGTCCTCGCCGAGCAGTTCGAACTGGACAACCTTGCCACCGATTTCGACCTTCTTCGCGTTGGCGTCTTCGATAGCCAGGCGGGCACCGTTTTCGTTGTCCTTGCCAAGGTGGGCGATCGGGCCGGTCAGCGGCGCAACGTGGCCAATCTTGACGACTATTATTTCCGGCTTTGCCGGCGCTGGAGCAGCGGCGACAGGCGCCGCAGCGGGTGCTGCAGCCTTGGGCTCTTCCTTCTTGCCACAGCCGACCACCGCCAGGGACGCGGCGAGAACAACAAGTACACCAGGGATACGTACGTGGTTCATAGACTTGATCTCCAATATTATGTTTGTTACCGGGCCAGCGAACGGGCGATTGTCCAAGTACATCAGGACCTTGTCAACCGGCATGTCACGCTGGCGCCGGCAGAATCACGACTCGGCGCCTTTCCCAGAAACCGAAAACCGGCGCTCGGCCGGTTCTTTCTTTGCTTCATCGCCTATTTCAGGCTGAGGATCCACTTCACCAGCTTGGTTGCCTCGTCCGGCTTGACCGAAGGGTTCGGCGGCATCGGCACCGGACCCCAGACACCCTTGCCGCCCTCGATCACCTTCTTGGCGAGCATTGGTTCGTCCTTGGCGGTGTACTTCTTGGCCACATCCTTGTACGACGGGCCCACGACTTTCTTGTCCACAGCGTGGCAAGACAGGCAGTTCTTGGACTTGGCCAGGGCTTCATCAGCCTGGACAGCGCCGGTAGACATCACGCCGGCTGCCGCCAGCAGGCACGCGTAGATCACTTTCATGCTCTTACTCCGTTCAGATAAGGGGTTTGCAACGTCCCGATATTATTTCAGTTTGGCCAGCTTGGAAAGCCTCTTGACCCCATCGGCCAGCAGCACCCGCGACCACAGTCGAATAACGTTGATCCACCGCCGATCGTTGACAAAACTTCCCCGAAAACCGCGTGACTGCTGCCTCGGTTCAGCGCCGCTTCAACTGCCCCAGATCACGCACCGCACCGGTCGCCGCCGAGGTGGCCATGAGAGCGTAGGCCTGCAGCGCCTGCGAAACGGCCCGCTGGCGTGCAACCGCCGGCTGCCAGGCACCCTCGACCCTGGCATCCATCCCCGCACGACGCCTGGCGAGTTCGGCATCGGCAATGGCCAGATGGATGCGACGCCCCGGGATATCGATCTCGATCACGTCGCCTTCTTCAACCAGACCGATCGCTCCCCCCTCCGCCGCTTCCGGGGAAACGTGCCCGATCGAAAGACCGGAGGTGCCGCCCGAAAAGCGGCCATCGGTGAGCAGTGCACAGACCTTGCCCAGCCCTTTCGACTTCAGGTAGGAGGTGGGATACAGCATCTCCTGCATGCCCGGCCCACCCTTCGGACCTTCGTAGCGGATCACCACGACCTCGCCGGCTCCGACCTGATCGCCGAGAATCGCCTGGACGGCATCATCCTGGCTCTCGAAAACGCGCGCCTTGCCGGTAAACACCCAGATGCTTTCATCAACGCCGGCTGTCTTCACGATGCAGCCGTCAGTCGCGATATTGCCGTAGAGCACGGCCAGACCGCCATCCTTTGAATAAGCGTTTGCCTGGCTGCGAATGCAGCCGTGTGCGCGATCCAGGTCGAGTTCAGGGTAGCGCCTGTTCTGCGAGAAAGCCGTCTGCGTCGGAATCCCTCCCGGCGCAGCCATGTAGAACTGGCGCACCTGCGACTCCTGCGTGCGCATCACATCGCACGCGTCGATCGCCTCGCCGAGCGTCTTCGCATGCACTGTCGGCACACTGCGATGAATCAGGCCAGCGCGGTCGAGTTCACCAAGGATGGCGAAAATGCCTCCAGCACGGTGCACGTCCTCCATATGATAGTCAGGCGTTGCCGGCGCCACCTTGGCCAGACAGGGAACCTGACGCGAGATACGGTCGATGTCGTCCATCGTGAAGTTCACCCCGCCCTCCTGGGCGGCCGCCAGGATATGCAACACGGTGTTCGTCGAACCGCCCATCGACACATCCAGCGTCATCGCGTTCTCGAAGGCTTCGAAAGTGCCGATGGCGCGCGGCAACACCGAGGCGTCATCCTGCTCGTAATATCGGCGGCAGAGCTCGACGATCTGGCGGCCAGCCTGCAGAAACAGCCCCCGGCGATCGGCATGGGTGGCCAGAAGACTACCGTTGCCAGGCAGCGAAAAGCCAAGCGCCTCGGTCAGGCAGTTCATCGAATTGGCCGTGAACATTCCCGAACACGAGCCGCAGGTCGGGCATGCCGATCGCTCGAAGGCGTCCACTTCCTCGTCGGAGCAATTGCTGTCGCCCCCCTTGACCATCGCATCGACGAGGTCAACCGCAATCACCTTGCCGCCCCATGTCACCTTGCCTGCTTCCATCGGGCCACCGGAAACGAAGACGGTCGGGATGTTGACCCGCATCGCCGCCATCAGCATCCCCGGCGTGATCTTGTCACAGTTCGAGATACACACCATCGCGTCGGCGCAGTGGGCATTGACCATATATTCCACCGAGTCGGCAATCAGGTCACGCGAGGGCAGCGAATACAGCATGCCGTCGTGCCCCATGGCGATGCCGTCATCGATCGCGATGGTGTTGAACTCCTTGGCGATGCCACCGGCTGCCTCGATCTCGCGTGCCACCAGCTGGCCCAGATCCTTGAGGTGAACATGCCCGGGAACGAACTGCGTGAAGGAATTGACCACGGCAATGATCGGTTTGCCGAAGTCCCCATCCTTCATGCCCGTAGCACGCCACAGCGCGCGCGCGCCCGCCATGTTGCGGCCGTGGGTCGAGGTGCGGGAACGGTAGTGCGGCATGGCGGATCTCCAATCGGGAACGGGCCTGAGAGTGACGGGCTATAATGCGAATTCTATCCGAAACCCCGGGGTGTTCGCGCCGTGTTGATCCATCCGCAGTTCGACCCAGTCGCACTTTCGCTCGGCCCGCTGAGCGTACACTGGTACGGGCTGATGTACCTGCTCGCCTTTCTCCAGTTCTGGTGGCTTGGCCGCTACCGGATTCTGAGCCATCCGCAGCTTTCGCAAGCAGGCTGGACAGTGCGGCAGCTCGACGACCTGCTGTTCTACGGCGTCCTTGGCGTGATCGTCGGTGGCCGTCTTGGACAGGTCCTGTTCTACGAGCCGGAATACTACCTCGCGAATCCCATGCAGATCCTGGCGGTATGGCGTGGCGGCATGTCGTTCCATGGTGGTTTTCTCGGCGTGCTGATCGCGATGTGGCTTTACGCACGGAAAACCGGCCGCGCCTGGCTCGAGATCACCGACTTCATCGCACCGCTGGTACCACTCGGCCTGGCCGCCGGACGCATCGGCAACTTCATCAATGGTGAGCTATGGGGACGTGTGGCTGATCCGTCGCTGCCATGGGCAATGGTTTTTCCCTGGGTCGACAACTTGCCACGGCACCCTTCGCAACTCTATCAGGCCGGCCTCGAAGGCCTCGTGTTATTCGTTGTCCTGTGGCTGTACTCGAGCCGCAGGCGACCGCGCGCCGCCATTTCGGGAGTCTTCCTGATCGGTTACGGCTTCCTGCGTTGGGCCGCCGAGTACTTTCGCGCCCCGGATGCGGGGATTTTCGGCTTTTCATATACTGTCAGCATGGGGCAGTGGCTGTCACTGCCGATGATCGTTGTCGGAACAGTTTTTGTCGTTTACGCGCATCGCCAACGGACCTGAGTCGAAGCGTCGTTGGCCGCGCGACAAAGGAGGAAACAATGGCTGAAGGCATGGTTGTGCGTGGGCTGCGCCGGGTGCGTACGCTGCTCGCCGAAGGGAGCGCTCCGCGCGGACTGGATGGAAAACGGCTGCTTCGCATTCGTGATCTGCTGCATGAATGCGCCAGTGGCATCGGCGGTGAAGTCTCGGCACGGCAGCGCGCCGGTCGTCTGGCGGAAGCCTACCTGCGTCTCAACGACGAGGGTCGAGCCACGTTCCTGCGTATTGTCGCCACCGAATTTGGCCCCGACCCGCAGCAGGTCGCCAAGGCGCACTCAGACTATCAGGCCGCGATCGGCAGCGATGCGCAGTGGACTGCCGAGTCCGCGCTGCGTAATGCCATGCGCTCGTCCCGCCTGCGCATCCTGACACAATTCAATACCCTGCCCCAAGGTGTGAAGTTCCTCGTAGACCTGCGTGCCGACCTGCTGCGCTATGTCGAAACGGATCCGGCGCTGCGCTCGCTTGACCGCGAACTCGAGTCCCGGCTCAGCGCCTGGTTTGACGTCGGTTTCCTGGAATTGCATCGCATCACGTGGAGTTCACCGGCAGCGCTGCTCGAGAAGCTGATCGAGTACGAGGCAGTGCATGAGATCCGCTCATGGAGCGATCTCAAGAACCGGCTCGATTCCGATCGTCGTTGCTACGCCTTCTTCCATCCCCGGATGCCGATGGAACCGCTGATCTTCGTCGAGGTGGCTCTGACTGATCATCTCGCAGACAATGTTCAGACGCTGCTCGACGAACATGCCCCCGTATTCGATGCGCAACGGGCCAGCACGGCGATCTTCTATTCGATCTCGAACACCCAGATCGGCTTACGCGGAGTGTCATTCGGCAATTTCCTGCTCAAGCGCGTCGTGGACGATCTCAAGCGCGACTACCCGCGACTGGTCAGCTTTGCCACACTGTCCCCCCTGCCCTCGCTCCGGCGCTGGTCCGAGAAAACACCTGACGCCTGGCAGCAGGCCTTCAACCGAGCCGATATCGAGCGGATCAAACGCCATCTGGCGCCGGAAATGCCCGCCCCAGATGGCGCTGACGACCTGCCGAAACTGCTTGCGGATGATCGCTGGGCGAATGACGAGCGGCTGGCACGCGCCCTGCAACACGGGCTGACCCGCCTGGCCGCACGCTATCTGCTGACCACCGGCAAGGGTGGCAGGCCTTATGACCCGGTCGCCCGCTTTCACCTCGGCAACGGCGCGCGCATCGAACGCCTCAACTACCTGGCCGACACCTCGGCGCGCGGCCGGGAGCAGTCCTACGGCCTGATGGTGAATTATCTTTACGACCCTGATACTATCGAAGCCAATGTCGAAGCTTTTTCCCGCAGCGGCGAGATTGCTGCCGCTGCAGCCATCCGTCGTTCTGCCCGTGACTGAGAATGCCCGGCCAGAACGTTTTTCCGCTCTTGTTAGACGAAAGAACACCACATGAACGAACGTCCATTCAAAGTCCTCGGAATCCAGCAAATCGCCATCGGCGGCCCGGACAAGATGAAGCTGCGGCAACTGTGGGTCGATATGCTCGGCCTCGAAATTACCGGCAACTTCGTCAGCGAACGCGAAAACGTCGATGAAGACATCGTCGCCATGGGTAAAGGTCCGTTCAAGGTCGAAGTCGACTTGATGCAACCGGTCGACCCCGAAAAGAAACCCGCAGTGCACGCAACGCCGCTCAATCACGTCGGCCTGTGGATCGATGACTTGCCAAAGGCGGTTGAATGGCTGAGCGCCAACGGCGTGCGCTTTGCGCCGGGCGGAATCCGCAAGGGTGCAGCCGGCTTTGACATAACTTTCCTGCATCCAAAGGCGAACACAGAATTTCCCATCGCCGGCGAAGGGGTGCTGATTGAAATGGTGCAAGCGCCACCGGAAGTGATTGAGGCTTTCGCCAAACTGGCCTGAGAACCACCCACATCACGAAGCCACCACACCAGGGCAAGGGCGGCTTCGCATCGCGCACCCCGGGCGGCCTCACCGACCGGGGTGGCGGCACTGCCCCGTCTATCGACGGCACGATTTCGGGCAGCAGCTTCGTCGGCCAACGGCCGGTAAGCAAGGGCATGCGCTTGCGGTCCTCAACTGCCAGAGCCCATCCCCGTAGACCACCGCCGGTTCCCATTCACCTCCTCGGGTCTGAAACTCGCACTCCAGGCGGGCGCCTCGGCCAGTACGACAGGCCGGCAAACTCGTACGCTCACGAGATCGCACGTTTTGTGCGCTATGGTGTTCATTTTTGCGAAAAAATGAACGATAATTGCCAACCCCGGGGAATTCCGGCGCAAGGAGGAGGAGAACCATGCCAGAAATTCATCACGTCGGAGTCCTTCGCCGAACCGTGAGCGACTCGGCAAGCCTGCTGGGGCCGACCGCGTCGAACGCCGCTGCGCACCCCGTACCGCTGTTCGAGTGTCGTCGGCAAGCAAGGCCATCGTCTGGAACATAGCCGCACGCCAGGAGGCGCTTTCAAATCTCAGCAGTTTTCAGCCACACCAAGGAGGCATCAATGAGTGAAGTCAAAGCCGTGCAAGAAGAGGTCGTACCGGAAGACAAGCAGGGCACTACCGAAAGCGTCAACGAGAAGCCGGCAGCGGCTCCGCCAGTCGCAGCCTCTGACCAGGCCGTGCCCAAGGCGCCAGCGAAAGCAGCCGCAAAAAATACCGAGCAGAAAACTGTGTTGAAGAAAGATGCCGTGAAGACCAAGGGTCAGAAAGCGGTAAAGGGCAAGCCGGCAGCACCGCAGCAGGCAACTCCGACCATTATCAATCTGAATGAAGTCGCCCACCCTGCTCGCAAGCCACCGCTAAAGACCAAGGATTACGAAGAGACGCTGTCGAAGCTGCAGATCGAACTGGTAAAACTACAGGAGTGGATCAAGTTCAAGCGGCTGAAAGTGGTCGTCCTGTTTGAAGGGCGCGATGCGGCCGGCAAGGGCGGCACGATCAAGCGGATCACCGAGAGCCTCAGCCCGCGCGTGACCCGCGTTGCCGCGCTGCCGGCACCAACCGACAGAGAGCAGAGCCAGTGGTATTTCCAGCGCTATGTCCAGCACCTTCCCGCCGGCGGCGAAATGGTCCTCTTCGACCGTAGCTGGTACAACCGGGCGGGCGTCGAGCGGGTGATGGGCTTTTGTACTGAAGACGAATACCGGGAATTCCTGCGCAGCTGCCCTGAATTCGAGCGCATGCTCGTGCGCAGCGGCATCATCCTGATCAAGTACTGGTTTTCGGTCAGCAACGAAGAGCAGGAGCGCCGTTTCCAGAAACGGATCTTTCATCCGGAAAAGCACTGGAAGCTCAGCCCGATGGATCTCGAGTCGCGCGCGCGCTGGGTCGAATACTCGAAAGCCAAGGACGCCATGTTCGCCCACACCGACATCAAGCAGGCCCCGTGGTATGTCGTTGACGGTGACGACAAGAAGCGCGCCCGATTGAACGTCATCACGCATCTGCTGAACATGATCGACTACGAAGACCTCACCCCGCAGCCGATTGTCCTGCCGCCCCGCCAGGATGAGGGCGGCTATGTCCGCCCGCCGATCACCGACCAGACCTTCATTCCTGAGGTGTATTGAGCGGCAGCCAAGAAAAAACCCCGCGGCTGCGGGGTTTTTTTGGCTTCCTTACCGGAGCGCTGCGGTATCCGTCAGCCAGCCCGGCCCCAGGATAGCTACTTGTAATAACCGACGGCACACACCTGGTCGGCGACCTTCGTGACGAACACGACCTTGGCCACCGGATCAGTCTGGCCAGGACGCGGCCACATGTAGGAAACCTCCGCAATCGAGCCGTCCTTGGCTGCCGCGTAGACTTCGGCGCCCAGCGGCTTGCCCGCCTTGTCCTTGAGATCCTTCAGGCTCTTGCCGACCAATGTCGGATGAGCAGTGAAGTTTCCATCCGGCCCACCGCAGTACGGATACAGGTCGCGATCCTTGAAGCCACCTTCACCCTTGGTGAACATCTCAAGCGCTTTGGCCTTGTCGGCCTTGACTGCAACAACGGCCTTTTCGAGCATGGCTTTTGCCTCGGCAGGCGTCCCATACTCCGCCGCGATGGCGGTACCGACAGACCCCAGAAAAGCCAGTGCTGAAACCACAGCTAATTGACGCAGCATCGTAAGTCTCCTTTTCAAGTTATCACACAGCAAACGAAGTGCTGGTGTATCGCAAGCGAGCAGGGAAACCCCACTCGCGCCTCATGGTAGCTCAAAACCGGCCGGGGTGACGGACATCATGAAATTGCTGAAGTGCGACTCCCGGCTGGCGCACAAGAAGCCGTTTCCGCCGCAGGCTCACTCGTCGTGGTCGGCAGGGGCACTGCTGCACTGAGCACGATGTCGGGCGCGTAGAGCCATCGCCATCTCAAAGGCGGCTTGTGTGAAACTCAGAATCTCTGCGAACTCCTCATCGCTGAGCGCACGGGCATCGTCATTGCTGCGATAGACGTTGACGAACTGGTGTTCGCGCACCGTCTGCAGCACCAGTTTGCCGACGCCCAGCCCTTCCAGGCTCTTCCACAGTTCCGGATTGGAACTGCGCGTCAGCCGCATGACAAAACCCACCGGGTCATTGCGACCGAAGACCGCCGCCAGACGCAGGATCAGCTCGAACGAGAGGGCGATGCGGCCGTTCTCGATCGCTTCGATCAGCGACGGATCCTTGAGGTCTATGGCCGCGCCGACTTCGGCGATCGTCAGGCCGGCCGTCTCACGCATCGCGCGGAGTACCGCACCGGTCCGTCCCCAGGCAGCCGGTTCCGCCATGCTCGGCAAGACCGCTCGCACGACCTCGCTTGCCGCATCGATCGGATGTCCCTCCTGCAACGCCCGGCTCACCTTGCCGGCAGTCTCGATCGCCCGCCCGGCAAGCACTGTCGTCGAACTCATGTCGAGCAACCGGCCGGCCATGGCGCGCATCTGATCAACGAGACCGGGCTCTGCCGGCGGACGAATCTCGGTCGTCGCTTCAGCAGCGGGCTTCTTCGTGCTTCGCCTGGGAACCGAAGCCTTGCGCTTTTCTGCTGGTGAGGGTGGGCTGGTCATGATTCATCCTTTCCTGGGGGTGACGACAGGCGGACCGCAAGGTGATCAAATCCGACTGAATTCATTGCTTCGTCCATGGTCAAAGGGCGCGGTCTCGTAGCATCATACACAAAACCCGTATCCATCAGAGGAGACATCCGTGAGCCGCACCAGCGATTTTGACAGCCTCGTTCCCGCCGTTCCCTTCAGCCGACGCCAGTTCATGGTCAGCGCCCTCGGCGCTGGGTTCGCCTTGACGGTGCAACCCGTTGCCGCAGAGACCATCATCACAACCGACAGCGTCGGCCTCACCGCCGGCGAGGTCAAGATCCCGGCTGCCGGCGGCGCGATGCCAGCCTATCGCGCACAACCGGCAAGCGGCGGCAACTGGCCGGTCATCCTCGTGGTCCAGGAGATTTTCGGTGTCCATGAGTACATCAAGGATGTCTGTCGTCGTCTGGCCAAGCTCGGCTACCAGGCCATCGCGCCCGAGCTCTTCGCGCGGCAGGGTGACCCGCGGCAATACATCAACGTGGCGGAACTGCTTAGCAAGGTGGTGAGCAAGGTTCCTGACGGGCAGGTCATGAGCGACCTCGACGCCTGCGTCGCCTGGGCCGGTGCCCATGCTGGTGACGTCAATCGCCTCGGGATCACCGGCTTCTGCTGGGGCGGCCGGATCATCTGGTTGTACGCGGCGCACAATCCACAGCTCAAAGCCGGCGTCGCCTGGTATGGACGACTCGTCGGCCAGGCCAGCGAACTGACCCCGAAGCAGCCGATCGACGTCGCCGGCAAGCTGAACGCGCCAGTGGTCGGGCTTTATGGAGGAATCGATCAGGGCATCCCGATCGAAACCGTCGACCAGATGAGCGAGGCCCTCGCCAGCGCCGCCAATCCGGCCAGCAGGGCATCGACAATCCATGTTTATGACCAGGCGCCGCATGCCTTTCATGCGGACTATCGACCGAGCTACCGCAAGGACGAGGCTGAGGATGGCTGGCGCCGCCTGCAGGCGTGGTTCCGGCAGCACGGCGTCTGATGTGCTCGGCGACCTTTCTCGCCCCCAGGTCGATCATCGGCGAAACCACGATCAGACGCCATACCTCTCGCTCAGGCGCGAGCCGGCCAACGCAGCACGCCGGTCGCCAGCGCGGTTCCCAGAACGACGATGACGCCGCCGACGAGCATGCCCGCAGCAAGCCTTTCGCCGAGGAACAGGCTGCCCCAGAGGACGCCGAAGAGCGGGATAAGGAAGGTCACCGTCACCGCGCGCGAAGCGCCTACGTTGGCAATCAGGCGGAAGAAAAGCAGAAAGGCGAGCGCGGTGCAGCCGACGCCGAGAACGATGGCCGCCGACCAGGCCATCAAGCCGGGCTGCACGGTCGGCCAGAACCAGACGGCAAAGGGCAGCAGGAGCACGGCGGCAACAATCTGCGAACCGGCGGCGCTGACCAGCGCCGGCACGCCGCCCAGGAGACGCCGGGTCAGGTTGGCGGCAAAGCCGTAGGACGACGTTGCCAGCAGCATGGCGACGATCGCCCAGCCGCTGCCGCCGGGCTTGAAATCGGCCTGGTCAGCGGCGAGCAAGAGCACGCCGGCGAAACCGACGACCAGACCGGCAGCGCGAGAAATGCCGAGGCGTTCGCCTAGCCAGAGCGCACCGATCATCGCAGTAAAGATCGGTACCGTGGCATTGAGTATCGACGCCAGACCCGCCGTGATCGACAACATCGCCCAGGCAATCAGCACGAAAGGCAGCGCCGATCCGAAAACGCCCATCAGCGCGATACCAAAGGCGTGCTCGCGGAGCGCCCTGCCTTGCCGGCGCAGGATCAGCAAGGGCGCCAGACACCCCGCGGCGATCGCGACGCGCAGCCAGATCAGCGGCAGCGGACCAAACGCCGGCGCGGCATAGCGCATGAACAGGAAGGAGCCACCCCACAGCGCGGCCAGCAGAATCAGGTCACTCAGATCGCGTAGTCTCATCGGGTAGCACTTCCTGGCCTGGCCCGGCGAGTTCCCCGCCGCAGGGTGAAAAGGATCCGGAGCATATTACCCGGCATCACGCCTGCGCAAGCGTGAATCGCTCCTGCTGTTGTTGCTCGTGCCGCTCGCCGCCTGCGGCCGGCATGCCCTTGCGGCCCGCCGTGGCCCGCTGCGCACTGGGTGCGCCGCCTTCGTGGCGCTGCCAGACGCGCCGAAAATCGCGCGCCGAGGCAAAACCCGCGAGCTCGGCGACGCGCCCGATCGACAGTTGGCGGTCGGCGAGCAGTTCGCGCGCCCGCGCCACCCGCAGCCGTTGCTGATAGCCAACGACGCTGATGCCGGCATGCTCGGCAAAGAGCCGCGCCAGATGGCGGGCGCTGACGTGCGCCTGCCCCGCCAGTTCCTCGAGCGACCAGGAACGAGCGGGATCCACCGCTATGGCGTCCTGTGCGCGATGGACCGCCGGGTGGAGATGGTTGCGGTGAGCGAGCCACGGGGAAAGCTGCGGCTCGTGCCCACCACGGCGTTGATAGACGACCTGCCGTCGCGCGACGCGGGCAGCGATCGCGACCCCGGCGTGCCGCTCGATCAGATACAGCGCCAGATCAATGCCGGTCGTGATACCCGCGCTGGTGAGTACCCGCCCGTCTTCGACAAAAATCCGGTTCTCCTCGACCTTCGCCGCCGGTGCCGCGACCCGCAGGGCTTCGATCAGACTGTGGTGTGTGGTGCACCGCCGGCCGTCGAGCAGACCCGCCGCGGCCAGGAGCAGCGCACCGGAACAGATGCTCGCCACCTGCGTATCCGGCTGCAGCGCGCCGCGCAGCCAGGCCACCACGGCCTGCGCCTCGGGCCGCGCGTAGTCCTCCGCCTCGCAGGCATTGCCGGTCACGATCACCAGGCTGTTGCGCGGCAGTTGCATCGGCAGGCCTGCCAGTCCGAGAAGTTCCACTCCCAGTGAAGTCCGCAGGCGCGGCACCGGCCCACAGGAGTGGACCGCCAGGTCGCCACCCATCTCGGCGGCCATGCGCATGGCCTCAGCCGGCCCGGCATAGTCGAGCATCAACACGTTGGGGGTCAGCACGAACCACACCGAGAGCGTCACGGTCGTGCTCTCGCCCAGGCCAGCAGCCGAGTGGCGAACAGATTCACCGCCAGACCGAGCATCAGCAGCGCACCGCCGACGAGATGCACCGGCCGCAGTGCCTCGTCAAACACCAGCCAGCCGGTCGTCAACCCGACCACCGGCACCAGGAGGCTGAACGGCGCCACCTGGTTGGCCGGATAACGCGACAGCAGACGCGTCCACAAGCCGTAGCCGAGTAGCGTCGCTGCCCAGGCGAGATAGGCTACCGCGGCAAACGAACGCCAATTGAAACCGGTCAGCGCCTCGGCCATCGCCGGCCGCCCCTCGATCAGCAAGGACAACGCGAGAAACGGCAGCGGCGGCACCAGACTCGCCCAGACGACAAAGGCGAGCTGGTTGATCGGACCGCAGCGCGCAACGGCACGGGTCGCGATATTGCCAGCGGCCCACATCGAAGCGGCAGCGATGGTCAGCAGAAATCCCGTCAGCGGCATCGACAGACCGTGCGCCGAACCGATCAACCCCAGACCGCAGGCCGCCAGCACAAGCCCCGCGAGCTGGCTGCGGCGCCAGCTTTCGCCCAGCCACAGCGCGGCAAAGAGCATGGTGAAGAAAGCCTGTGACTGCAACACCAGCGAAGCCAGCCCCGAGGGCATGCCGAGGTGAATGGCTGAAAACAGGAAGGCAAACTGACCGACCGAAATGGTCATCCCGTACGCCAGGTAAAGGCGCCAGGGCACTTTCGGCGGTCGCAGCAGGAACACCGCCGGAAAGGCCGCCAGCAGGAAGCGCAAGGCACCGAGCAAGAGCGGAGGCACTTCGGCGACACCGGTCTTGATCACCGCGAAGTTGAGACCCCAGACGACCACCACCAGCAGCGCCAGAAGCAGGTCGATTGGCCGCATGCGCTTCAGGCCGGCGCCGTCGCAACCAGCCCGGCAAGCCGGCTATCGCTGACACAGGGCCTGAACACCCGCTGCGTCGAAGCCGGAGACGTGGCCAGCTTGTCCACCGGGCGAATCGGTCGCCACAGCAGTTCACCGCCGCAGTTCGGGCAACGGCAGGCGAGTATCGTAGTCGCGCAGTCGGCGCAGAAGGTGCATTCGAACGAGCAGATCATCGCTTGTGGCGAGCCGGGCGGCAGATCGCGATCGCAGCATTCGCAGTTCGGGCGCAGTTCAAGCATTCTCGTCTCCCAGGCCGGCCAGGCAGCCGTCGACACTGACGATGCGCGCGAAGCGCCCGGCCAGCACAAGTTCGCTATGCGCCTTGATCTCTTCTGTTGAGTAGATGCGACCCGTCGCCGGATGCGTCATCGGGAAGGTCAGCGTTGCTTCGCTGACGAAATCGATCGCGTAACCAATGTCGCAGCCGACCCGCGTCGTCGTCTCGCAGCACTGTTCGGTGCGGATGCCGGCGACGATCAGGTGATCGATACCGCGGCGGCGCAGCCACAGATCGAGACCGGTGTCGGAGAACGCGTTGTGCGCGTGCTTGAAGAAGCATGCCGCAGGCGAACCCGGCAGCCAGTCGAGCGCCCGCACGTGTCCTGATGCCTCGGTAAACGGCCCCGCCTGACCGACGTGGAAAATATGCACCACGGGCACGCCGCGCCGGCGACAGCCCGCGTCAAGCCTGAGCAAGGCGGCCCTGAAGTCAGGCAGATCGCTCTCCGACCAGAAAGGCATGTGGCGGAACGATTCCTGAACGTCAATCACGATCAGAGCCGAGCGCCGAACGCTGGCGTTGTCATTTACGGACATTTCGGGACCTCACTGGTTTTGTCATGACCGGATGATAGACGCCTTAAACAAGATAAGCCATACCGCAAGTGGACAAGAAAGGGACAAAATCCGCCGTAATATTCTCGTGCTTCACCGGTGCCACTACAGTGCGCAGCGCTCCTTCGATCCTGCCTGCGCGGCACCTCGTGTCGGGCCTTCATCGCCGACGCCAAGCTGCGCATCGCCCGGTCTGGCGCCTTTTACTGCCCCGATGTGATGGTGACCTGCGACCTCGCCATCTCACCATTGGCGACGACGACCAGGTGGTCGAGGCACCGAAAGCAATGACCAGCCCGGCGAAACCGGCGGCGGCGAACTCGTCGGTCGCTGGGAGGATGATGTTCAGGAACAGTGTCAGCTCGACATGATGACGAAGTCCTCGCCCGACCGCCGATCGGGGTGCAAGGGGTTGTCGGTCACGATCAGCACCATGCCCGGATGCATGCTCTTTTTCATCGCCACCCGGAAGGCCTCGCTGGCCTGCAGCCGGGCAGGCACGACTTCATCCGCCTGATTGCCGCCGGCATAACTGACGCCCGGTTTTTCGTGATGGCTGATGGCGTGCCATGACAGCCCCTTGCCCGCCTCATCCGCGCCCCGCAGCATGAAGACATGCGAACCGAGGTCTTTGGCGTCACCCTTGATGGTCACGGAACCCTGGGCGATCAGTTTGCTGTTCTCGATCAACTCGATCTTGCGATCGGCCGTCGAGGCGATGACCGTCGTCACGGGATACTCGGCGGCCTCGCCCCAGTCAGCGGGATGGCGCTTCTCCGTCAGGCTATTGACGGCGAACTCGAGCTCCTCACCGGCGTCGGCGCCCAGGACAAGGCCAGGATGCGTCAACTCCCAGGGATCGCTGTGCGAACCGGCGATGATCACCGGCGTGCCGATGTGCGTCACTGCCCAGAGCTTTTCCGAGAAGTCCATCGGCAGGCGGACGCAACCATGCGAGGCCGGATAGCCGGGAAGATTGCCGGCGTGAAGCGCGACCCCGTCCCAGGTCAGACGATTCATGTTCGGCATCGGGGCGTTGTTATAGGTTTTCGAGTGATGGTCCTTGTCCTTCTGGAGCACGGTGAACACGCCGGTCGGCGTCTCGTGGCCCGGCTTGCCGGTCGAACAGGTGGCAACGGCAATCCGGATGCCGTTGCGGTAAACGTGCACCCGCTGTTGCGGAATCGAGACGACCACCGCCACCGCTCCCTTCGGCGAACGTTCCGGATGCCAGGTAAACTCGCCGGGCTTGAGCGCAGCAATCTCCTTGACCACTTCTGTCGCCCAGGAAGCGGACACGGCATAAAGTGGCGACGAGGCAAGCGCGGCGAGTTTCAGGATGGCGGTTCGGCGGTCGTTGGCTGGTTTCATCTATGCTCCTTGAAAGAAAAAAGAAAGGGATCAGGCCACCGCCTACGCCGGGACGGGTCTGCGATCTACGACTCGGCAGCCGCTTTTCAGCAGGACTCTGGCAAAGCGATTGCCGGACACGGCGTCACAAACGCGTGGTCTCTCCTGATGATGTTGCGACATGGGCACGCTGAAAAAATCTGCCCGCAGACGAATACCAATGCGCTCTCCCGCAAAGGCCTGACGGACCGGTCTGTCCGGACACCCGCGCGACCTCAGTCGCCGCCGCAGCCGCCGCCACTGCAACCGTCACCTGCTGAACCGTCGCCATCGCCGCCGCTGCAACCGCTGCCGCAGCCGATATGGCCGGCGCAGAAGCCGGTCCCGGCACCGGCCTGCGCCGCCGCGAGGCAGTCGAGCTGATAGACGAAGCCACCGGCAATGCCGAGCATGGCGTCGAGCGCGAAAAGCAGCGGCAGCGACTGCGGCGCTTTCGGATCGATCCCGTCGCGTTTGCACGCCAGCCGCCAGGCGCGCTTGATGCCATCCTGAGCGTCGGTTGGTGAGCGCATCGCTGCGGCAGGCGTGTGGTGCAGGAAGCGACCGAGTCCTCGTTCGCAGAACTGCTGATACTGGCGGGTGAACAGGATGAACTCGTGCCAGGCATCATCGACCACCTGCGAAGGCATCGCCACCAGACGCTTCCGGGATTCACGGCAAAGCTGGAAATACTCGCGCAAGCCATCGAACACCAGCCCCCGCTGCGCCTCGCTCAGTTCAGGCCGACGCGCGGCCAGACGCCGGTCAAGAAACTTCGCGTAAGGGTAGCGATCGATGAAGCCTTCGCGCTGCCTGATCAGCGCACGCCACCAGACGATTGCCGCGGCAATCAGTCCGATCACCATCAGCAAGATCACCAGCTTGATCAATTCCGTTCCCCGCTCGCGACTTCAAACCGTGCTGAAGCACAGGTACTTGATCTCGAGATACTCGTCGATGCCATGCCGGGAGCCTTCACGGCCGATGCCGGACTGCTTGACGCCACCAAAAGGCGCGACCTCGTTGGAGATCAGACCGGTATTGATGCCGACCATGCCGTATTCCAGCGCTTCGCCGACGCGCAGGCAGCGCGCGATATCGCGCGCATAGAAATAGGCTGCGAGGCCGAACTCGGTGTCATTGGCCATGGCGACGGCCTCGGCCTCCTCGGCAAAGCGGAACACCGGCGCCACCGGCCCGAACGTCTCCTCGCGCGCCACCCGCATTGCCGGCGTCACGTCGGCGAGCACCGTCGGCTCGAAGAAGGTGCCGCCGGATGCGTGCCGGCGGCCGCCGGTGAGCACGCGCGCGCCCTTGCCCACGGCGTCAGCAATGTGCGCCTCGACCTTCGCCAGCGCCGCCGCGTCGATCAGTGGCCCCTGTGCGACGCCCTCCTCGCTGCCTGGTCCGACCTTGAGCGACTGCACGCGCCTGGCCAGTTGCTCGACGAAGTGGTCGTAAACGCCGTCCTGGACCAGCAGCCGGTTGGCACAGACACAGGTCTGGCCGGTGTTGCGATACTTGGCAATGATCGCCCCCTCGACCGCCGCCGCGACATCCGCGTCGTCAAAAACGATGAACGGTGCGTTGCCGCCGAGTTCGAGCGAGAGCTTCTTGATCGTCGGCGCGCACTGCGCCATCAACAGCCGGCCGACTTCGGTCGAACCGGTGAACGAGAGCTTGCGCACCACCGGGCTGGCGGTCAATGCACCACCGATTGCCAGCGGATCGCCGGTCAGCACGTTGAAGACGCCGGCCGGCAGACCGGCATCCTCGGCCAGCAGCGCCAGCGCCAGCGCCGTCAGCGGCGTCTGCTCGGCCGGCTTGACCACCACCGTGCAACCGGCTGCCAGCGCCGGCGCGACCTTGCGCGTGATCATCGCCAGCGGGAAGTTCCACGGGGTAATCGCGGCACAGACGCCGACCGGCTGCCGGATGGTCAGCAAGCGCCGATCGCTCGCAGGGCTGGGGATCGACTCGCCGTAGACCCGTTTGCCCTCCTCGGCGAACCAGTCGACAAAGGAAGCGCCATAAGCGACCTCACCACGCGCTTCGGCGATCGGCTTGCCGCATTCGGCGGTAATCAGTTGCGCCAGATCCTCGGTGCTGGCGACGATCAGTTCGTACCAGCGGCGCAGCCCGGCCGCCCGCTCCTTCGCCGTCCTTGCCTGCCACGCCGGCAAGGCTGCTGCCGCGCCAGCGATCGCCCGTGCCGTCTCGGCCGCCGTCATCAGTGGCACCTCGGCCAGCTTCCCGCCGCTCGCCGGGTCGCTTACGGCAAAGCTACGCGCATCATCGGCGGCCAGCCAGCGACCATCCAGGTAACACAGTGTGCGCAGCAGGCGCGGATCGGCAAGACGCATGACGTTTCCCCCGAAAATCTCCAAAGCGGCAGTTTATACTGTGCACCATGCGTGTCCACCTGTTGATCGCCTGCACCGTCTCCCTGCTGCTGGCCGCCTGCGCCAGCCAGCCGCCGGTACCCGCGCGCCCAACACAGGAGCATTCCGATCGCCCGGCCGGCAGCGAGAAAGCCCACGACGTGGTGATCTTTGCGCTCGGCCTGATCGACACCGGTTACCGCTTCGGCGGCAAGAACCCCGAAGCCGGCCTCGACTGCAGCGGCATGGTGTCGTACATCTACGGCCGCGCGGCTGGCATCAAGGTCAGTGGCAGCGCCGCAGACATCGCCCGCCGCGGGCGCCCGATCGAGCGCGGCGGCCTGCGTCCGGGCGACCTCGTCTTCTTCAACACCCGCAACGCCCCTTTCTCGCACGTCGGCATCTACATCGGCGACAAGCGTTTCGTGCACGCGCCGTCGGGCAGCGGCCGGATACGCATCGACGATCTCGATGCCCGCTACTACGCGCAACGTTTCGAGACCGCCCGGACCCTCTTCGACTAGGTCCGGGCCAATCAGTCCTGGCGCAGTTCGACGCGCCCCTCGAACACCCGCACCCGGTCACCCTTGCTCACCACCGGCTCGTCGTACTGCTCCATGAAAGCGAAAGTGCCGTCTTCATAGCGTACGGTGATGACGTAGGTGGTCACCGGCGCGTTGGCGTGGCGCGCGTCGGCCACGGCGGTGCCGGTCCCGATGATCGGCGCCGTCACGAGGCTGGGCGCGATCGCCGGCGCCGGACTCCGCGGCCGCGGTCCCTCATGCGTCTGGCTACGAATCGCCGTCACCACGCCGCAGTGCTCGCAGGGTCCGCTGCGCTCCTCCTCGATCAACTCGCGATAGTCATCCTGGCTGCTCGGCAGCTTCAGGTGGCTCTGCGCCAGAGACAGAGGGGTCAGGGCGACCGCCAGCCCGATGGCTACCAGTATTCTTGCGCGCTGCATGATGGAACTCCTTGAAGGGCCTTTGACGGTATCCGCGAGGTGGCCAGCCAGGCTGAGCCGATGCGTGATGTTAGCATTGCTCAAGGGTCGCGGAGAACAAGGGGAGTCGGCAGGAGGACTGGTACGGCCGGTAATTCCAGCGGCTTTCGTTGCCGTAGCACAGCCAGTTCCTGGTCAAGCAACGGCGCCCAGAAAGTAGTCCGGCAGCCATTCTTCAGTCTGCGGGAGTACTGTCGCAATCGCTCTGCGCCAACTCAGGAAGCACTGCTTGCCGGCCCGAACACTGCCAAAGTACAGTGCCATTATGGCGCATCAGAGATCTTCATGATGTAGATCAACTGGGCATAGGGGGGAAGAGACGAATCCGCCTGAATACCATGCGCGTGATTCGGATGCACCTGGTTGTATGCGCCCCCTCCTCCTCCGTGCGCTTGCCAATAAGTGCCGTTCTGATCGGTTGCTCCCTTGTGGTTATGAGTCTCCGCGCCGCCGGTCACGACCGCCTGTCTCCATTCGCTGGTGCCACGAATGAAACGGCCACGCAGATCGGGGGTCCCGTTGGCGCCGTCACAGATCGCCCATCCCGACGGCGGGATAATCTTGCCTTCCTTGACGCGGTCCGGCGTCGGGTGCCAGGCCATCACCGCTCCCATCGGAATCGATACCTTGATCGCCTCGCGCAACTCGGCGATGACCGCATCCAGCGCGGTGCCCGACATTGTCAGGGCAGAGCCGTCGCCGATGAACCGCTGTGCCCGGGCGGTCCCGGCAACATCCAGGGCCGCAGCGGGTGCGGTAGTGCCGATGCCGACCCGGCCGTTCTGGTCGATATAGAGCGCCTCGCCGCCCTCGGCCAAGGCGGCCTGGGAGAAGCAGGCAATGATGGCCACGAGCAGCGGGACAGCACGCCTCAGCGCGCCAAGCGGCAAGGTGGCTGGTGACGGGATGCTCAAGAGTCTCCTCCTTTTCGTTGCCTTCAGTCGATGATGGTAAGCTCGCAAGTGCGGTTTGCGTTCACCTGTCCGTTCCAAACCAGCAATTGCATGCCTTTTTCTTTGTCGCCCTGGTCCACAAACCGGTCATATTTTCCGTCCGTAAGAAAGCAAGTATTCCAGAGGTTGAAGGCATGCTCGGTCGCCCCATTGCCATCGACGCCCGTTGCACCAGCCGCAGCCGTTTCGCTCGCCCGCCACTGGCCGTCAGTGGCCGAGTAATAAAACGTGAAGAAGACGGACCCACCTGCCGTCTGACCGTCGCCAGCCCAGTGCGTGGCGGCCAGCCGGATCTGGCAGCCGTCCGCATCGGCGCACAGGGCGAGCAAGGTATCCATCGGGATGGTCCTGGTTCTGCCGGCGTACTTCCGCGCGGTCAACGACAGATGATGGCGGGGTGAGATCTCGTAGGACGCTTCCGGCTCGTCGTCCCTCTGGTAGCGCGCGCGGGAGTTCAGCATGCCATCGACCCGGGCATCCCCCGCGACGTTGAGGTTGCCCCCCAGGTGGCCGTTGCCGCGAGCATCGAATTCGCTCGAAATCTGGGGCTCGCCGCCGACAATGAGCGAGCCCTTGGTGTGGACGTCCCCGGCGACGTCGAGCGTACCGTTGATCCTGGCGTTACCGCCGACGTCGAGGGTTTTTCCGATTCTGCCGTCTCCGCCGACGTCGAGCGCACCCGTGACTGTAGCGTCCCCCTCGACCCCAAGCGTGCCCTTGATGCGGGCGTTCCCGTCCACATCGAGCCTCGTCTCCGGCTTGCTCGTTCCGATGCCGACCCGTCCGGCCTGGTCGATGAACAGCGCCTCCGCCGCGCCCTGGGCACGGAGCGGCCCGGTCGCCAGCAGCGCGACCGAGGTAACGGCAGTAAGGGCAAGCGCCGTGCCCGTTGCAACCAGGCGGCGGTTCGCCTTTTGCAGGGATTCCGGGCTCATCCCTTTGCGATCCTGGCAAGCAAGCCTGTCGACCATTCGATGCTCCTCCGAAGTATGGGAAATCCAACGGCACCATTGAGAGCATATGAGCGCCCACCAAGCGACGTCAGTTCCAAATCTTATTCCATGAGCTTCGAAAGGGCAAAAAGCCATCCGAATCCCGCCTCGCCCAGTGCCATCGGCCAGGAACTGCTGCAACTGTTCGGCGCTCCGGTCAATGTGCTGACGCGTGGAGCGTTGCCCAGGAAGCTCAGAGCAACCGTTCTTGCTGAGGCGTTGCCTCGTATGCACGGCAACCAACAAAGGTTGGAGGAAGACCTGGCGGGCGGCATTGCGGGGCTCAAGGCACTGCATTTTCGCGGCATTATGGAGCAACCACCCCCAGCGCCTGACCCCCTGCTCGACGACAATGC
>ERZ761603.316-NODE-316-length-41252-cov-437.388184_pt1 | contig 41252 bp, 36 predicted proteins | sample MGYA00511879_ERZ761603 | MGnify/ENA primary metagenome ERZ761603 (study PRJEB28899, sample SAMN02850040) | bioreactor sludge metagenome | biome: EBPR Sludge; feature: EBPR Bioreactor; material: flocular biomat | place: Australia: Thorneside Wastwater Treatment...
GTGTCTCCGGTGCCGGGTGCGGTGCCGGACTCAAGCGCCGCCGCGGGTTTGCAGCCCTGCCGAAAGGACACAGTCTCAGGTGCTTCCACAGCCAGTCCAGCTTCTCTTCGTTCCAGGCCTCGATTTCGACGAAGGTATCGGCACCCGAAAGAACCGCGGAGACGGCAACGACCAGCAACTTCACCCTCGTGCTTGACCTTCTTCGTCTGTCTTGGGTCCCGCTCCCCAGCTCACGCGCCCGCCAGCCAAACCCTCTCTTCTGCTCCCATGGGAAGCACGAAGATACGGAAGACGACACGAATCAGAGGGCTGCGAACAGCCCCTTCGTCACTTCTGGAGCGTCAACGAGTTTTTCGCAGACTCCACGACGCTGGCATTCATGGGATTGCCCTGTTTTCCACTGCTTTTCGTGGCAACAGACGCCGTGCCTTCGCTAGAATGCGCGCTTCACAACTTGACTGTGAGAGGAGACGCGCGATGAGTGATGAAGGCGAAAAGTCCAGCACCTTCGAGATGCTCTGTGGTCTGACGCTGGCGATTCTGGCAGCGGTGCTGGCGGTAAACGACCTCGGTGCGGGCAAGTACGGCGACGACGAGATCATCGCCCACAACCAGAAGGCCAACGCCTTCGACTGGTACCAGGCAAAGGGGATCAAGCAGTCACTGGTCGAAGGGCAGAGGGACATCCTGCGGATACTCCTCGACTCGCGGGTGATTCCTGCCGAGAGCGAAGCCCGCATGGGAACACTGATGGCGACTCTTGACAAGGACATCTCCCGCTACAGAAAGGAGCGCAAGGAGATCCTCCTCGGCTCGGGTGCGGTCGGTCAGGAGAACTGGGTGCTTGAAGAAGATGGCAAGCTCGGCCAAGTCAAGGGTGCCCGCGAATGGGAAGCGGAAGCCAAGGCACTGGGAGCCGTCGGTGACACCTTCGACATCGCCACCTTCTTTCTGCAGATCTGCCTGGTCATGGGCGCCATCAGCTTGATTCTCAAGGGGGATCGGATGCGCAACACCTTTTACGGACTGATGGTGGTGCTCGGCGGGATCGGCACCGTGTACAGCGTCATGGCCTACGCCCAAGCGGGAGCCTTCGGTTGAACGAGAAACTGCTTCCTTCGCCGGCTGACAACGCAACGTTCCGCCACGACGCTCCGCCAGCGATGCCGCCCGAGTTCACGGTTCGACGCCTCTGCGTCGAAGCACTTGATCCACGTCAACGCGGGACAGCATTGGCTGTTCTCTAATACGCGGGTTTCGTCTGAGGACTACTGGATGTTTCGCATCTCGCAATACATGCAGGAACTGTCGACGCCGCGAGCAGCCGGGCCGAGACAGAATCCGCCGGCACCAGTGGTGATCTGGAATCTCGTTCGGCGCTGCAATCTGACCTGTAAACACTGCTACTCGATTTCGACCGACAGGGATTTTCCCGGCGAGCTGACGACCGACGAGATCTTTTCGGTGATGGATGATCTGAAGCGCTTCCGCGTGCCGGTGCTGATCCTCTCCGGCGGCGAACCGCTGCTGCGACCCGACCTCTTCGACATTGCCCGACAGGCCAAGTCGCTGGGTTTCTACGTCGGTCTATCGTCCAACGGCACGCTCATCGACTCCGCCAACATCGCCCGCATCGCCGACTGCGACTTCGACTACGTCGGCGTATCGCTCGATGGAATCGGCGCCACGCATGACCGTTTCCGGCAGATGAACGGAGCGTTCGACGCGTCGCTGCGGGGCATCCGGCTGTGTCGCGATCTCGGACTGAAGATCGGCGTGCGCTTCACGATGACGCAGGAGAATGCCCACGATCTGCCGCAGTTGCTGGCCCTGATCGAGGAGGAGGGAATCGACCGTTTCTACTTCTCGCACCTCAACTATGCCGGCCGCGGCAACCGGAACCGGCGGCAGGACGCAGAGTACCAGCTCACACGCTGGGCCATGGACCTGCTCTTCGAAACCTGCTGGCAGTACCAGCAACGCGGGCTGCGCAAGGAGTTCACCAGTGGCAACAACGACGCCGACGGTGTCTACTTCCTGCACTGGGTCGGCAGACGCTTCCCCGAACGGCAGGCGAGCATTCGCGCCCGGCTGGTGCAATGGGGCGGCAACTCCTCGGGCGTCAACGTGGGCAACATCGACAACCTGGGCAACGTCCATCCCGATACCATGTGGTGGCACTACAATCTCGGCAACGTTCGCCAGCGGCCCTTCTCGGAGATCTGGACCGATCTCTCCGATCCGCTGCTGGCGGGCCTCAAGCGTTTCCCGCGCGAGATCACCGGGCGCTGCGGCGAATGCCGGCATTTCGACATCTGTAACGGCAACACACGCGTCCGTGCCCAGCAGCTGACCGGAGATCCTTGGGCCGAGGATCCCGGCTGCTATCTCGACGATGCCGAGATCGGCCTTGACCCCGGCCGGGAACGGCCCCACGGCAGCCGCTCGATCACCATCCGGAGAGCATCATGAAGTCGCTGCGTCACCTTGGCGGGTCGTTTCTGATGGCTGCTCTGATCGCTGTCGCTGGCTCTGCTGCCGCTGCCGACGTGCGGATGCTCTATCCGGAGCACTGCGGCGCGTGTCATGGCGAGACGCGCCTGGGTGGTGTCGGACCAGCGCTGCTGCCGGAGAACCTGGAACGGTTGCGCAAACCGGAGGCACTGAACGTCATTCGTGACGGGCGGGTGGCAACGCAAATGCCGGGCTTTGCCGAAAAGCTGAGCTCTGATGAGTTGCAACAGCTGGCCGACTGGATCTACACACCGGTGATTCCGGCACCGATCTGGGGTGAGAAGGAAATCCGCGACTCGCACGTCGTCGATGCCGCTGCCTCCCGCCTGCCGGCACGACCGGGCCCGGGCCTCAGGGGTGCCGATCCGCTCAACCTGTTCATCGTCGTCGAAACCGGCGACCATCACGTGTCGGTGCTCGACGGCGACAGGCTCGAACGTCTGCACCGCTTCCCAAGTCGCTATGCGCTGCACGGCGGGCCCAAGTTCTCGCCGGACGGACGTTTCGTCTACTTCGCGTCGCGTGACGGCTGGATCACTAAGTTCGACCTCTACAACCTGGTGGTCGTCGCCGAGGTGCGGGCCGGGCTCAACACGCGCAATGCGGCGGTTTCCGGCGATGGCAAATGGGTACTGGTCGCCAACTACCTGCCGCACAGCCTGGTCCTCCTCGACGCGGCGGATCTCTCGCTGGTCAGGATCATTCCGACCTGGAACGTCACCGGCGACAAGACCTCGCGCGTTTCGGCGGTCTACGATGCGGCGCCGCGCAAGAGCTTCGTCGTCGCCCTGAAGGACGTTCCCGAGGCCTGGGAACTCAGCTACGATCCGGCTGCCGAGCCGGTAGCGGAAGGCATGGTGCACGACTTCCAGTACAAGGAAGGAGAGTTCAAGCCGGGGATGTTCCACCCCCGGCGGACGATTCTCAAGGACCATCTCGACGATTTCTTCTTCACGCAGAGCTACGACGAGATTCTCGGGTCTTCGCGTTCGGCGACCAAGGGGCAGGTGATTCTCCTCGATGGTCGGAAGAAGATCGCCGACCTCGACCTGCCCGGCATGCCACACCTGGGATCGGGGATCACGTGGAAACTGAAGGACGCTGCCGGCGGCGAGCGAACGGTCATGGCCTCGCCCAACCTCAACGCAGGGCTGGTGACGGTCATCGACCTCAACACCTACAAGAACCTGAAGCAGATCCCGACCCTGGGACCGGGTTTCTTCCTGCGCAGTCACGAGAATTCGCGCTACGCCTTCACCGACTCGATGATGAGCAAGGAAAACAGGAACGTGCTGCAGGTGATCGACAAGCAGAGCCTCGAAGTCGTCGCGCAGATCAGCGCGGCACCGGGGCAGACTCTGGCGCATGTCGAGTTTACTCGCGACGGTCGTTACGCGCTGGCCAGCCTGTGGGAGATGGACGGTGCACTGCTGGTGATCGACACTGAGACTCTGCGCGAAGTGAAGCGCATTCCGGCGAGGAAACCGGTCGGCAAGTACAACGTCTGGAATAAAATAAGCAGGTCGGAGGGAACAAGCCACTGAGCTGTCGGTTGTCGACCCGGCAGAACGATACCGGGAACGCTTGCCCGGCGATCTGCTTCCCGCCCAAGATGGCAGCTTACGGAAAGCCAACCATGAACAGCAATTCCTGCAGACGATCGCGTTTCTGGCCACTGGCAGGCGTCGCCGTCGCACTGTCGTGCATTGCCTTCGGCGCTCTTGCAGTACCGAAGGCGGCTGAACACGAGGAGGGCGAGGTCAGCTTCGGTGAGGCGGTCGGCACACCACCGAAAGCTGGTGCGAAAGCTCCCAAGCCGGGTCCCGCCGGCCAACCGGCGACGACAACCGGCAAGCGAGCTCCACCGGCAGCCAAGGCCGGGGGAGCAAAGAAGGCCAACAAGGGTGACCGTGGGTCGGCCGCAGCAAGGACCGTTCCAGCCGCGAAGACGAAGGACAAGGGTCCAAGCAAGGCGCTGAAGAAGTGACGACAGCTTGCGTCGAAGCCGATACCCGGGGCCATGCGAACGGTGCTACCACGTCGGTGGCTCGGTGAACGTCACCGCCGCGATCTGCATGCGCAGCACGCTTTGTCTGAGTCTCCTCGTCGCACCACTCGTGGCGTCCCCCGCGCGCGCGCAGATGCCGCGCATCGAGCTGAGTGCCGGCATGTACCGGATTGACGCCGAGGTCGCTGCCAACGATGCGAACCGCATGCAGGGTCTGATGAATCGCCGCAGCCTGGCCGCCGGGCACGGCATGCTGTTCGTCTTTGGCCAGCCCGCCCGGCACTGCATGTGGATGCGCAATACCTACCTGCCTCTGTCGGTGGCCTTTCTCGATCGCGACGGCTACATCCTGAACATCGAGGACATGCAACCGGAAACCGAAACCAACCACTGCGCGGCCAAGGCAGCCAGTTTTGCCCTCGAAATGAACCTGGGTTGGTTTGCGGACAAGGGAATCAGGCCGGGTGCCCGCATTGCCGGCATCGACAAGTCACCGCCACCGCGTTAATGTGCAAGTCGCGTCTGCGACTCGCGAATCTCCCTTCTCCCGTGCGCGGGAGAAGGGCCGGGGCTGAGGGAAACGGTCATGACTTTCATCATCAGGGGTGTGTCGAAAGTCATGACCGTTAGCCACCGGAACAATCATGAGCATGCGTCGGGCCACGTTGGCGTGGCAGACAAGAGGCGCCGGCCTCCTTCCGGTTCGCTGGCTCATGCCCGACAGCGGAAGCGGGACGGCGAGGCGCCACGGCCATCCTTGCTGGCTGCGACGCACGCCAGGCGAATGAGCGTGGCGGGAAAGGATCACTGGCAAGGCGGCATCACGCGCAGCTCGGGCAGCACGCCGTTCCTGCCCTGGCTGCGAGACCGCGGTTCGCTGACGGCGCGCATCCAGTCCAGAGGGCGCTTCGCCGTGCGCGTGCTGCGCCAGAGACGATGCCAGCCAACCGCCGACGAGGCGCAGGCACTCGGCTTGGCGCCTGTCGCGCTGGCCTGGGTGCGGGAGGTGGCATTGAGCTGCGACGAGCGCATCGTGGTCTTTGCGCATACCGTCCTGCCGTGCCAGCCGCGCGGTCCGCTGACCCGCTGGCTGGCGCGGCTGGGCACCCGGTCTCTGGGTGCGCTGCTGTTTGCGCACGTCGGCTTCAGCCGTGGCCCGATGAAGTTCCGGCGGCTCGATCAGCGGCACGCGCTGTTCGCGCCGGCAGTGAAGGCGCTGCAGTTTTCTGGTCCGCCGCCACGAACGCTGTGGGCGCGCCGCTCGCAGTTCGGCTTTGGCGCGCAATCGGTTCTGGTGACCGAGGTCTTCTCGCCGGTTCTGCTGGCGCCGGCGCCGAGCGCAGCGGCACCTGCCGGCGGTGTCGGCTCGTTGCGGCGGGACTACGGCTTTTCTCAATCAGCCCTGGAGGGGTAAGCGTCATGCAGATCGCCGTTCTCGGTGCAGGAGCCTGGGGCACCGCCCTGGCGATTGCTTTCGCCGATGCGCATTCGGTCGTCCTGTGGGCACGCGATGCCGAGCAGGTTCGTCGTCTGCAGGCCGAGCGCGAAAATTCGCGCTACCTGCCGGGTCATCACTTCCCGGCAACGCTGGTGGCCACGGCCGACGTCGCTGCGGCGACTCGCGGTGCCGATCTCGTTCTCGTCGCAGCCCCGCTGGCCGGCTTGCGAACAACGCTGCAGCACCTGCTGGACACCGGCAGCGAAACGCCCTTCCTGTGGGTCTGCAAGGGTCTGGAACGGGGCACTGGACTGCTGCCGCATCAGGTCGTCCAGGAGGTTCTGGGCCCGCGTCTGTGCGGTGCCCTGACCGGACCGAGTTTTGCCGAGGAACTGGCTCGCCGGCTGCCGACGGCTGTGACCATTGCTTCCACCGACGCCGAGTTCGCACTTTTCTGCGCCGGTCATCTGCGCCGGCCCCGACTGCGAATCTACGCCGGCGACGACCTCATCGGAGCCGAAGTCGGCGGGGCGGTCAAGAACGTGATGGCCATCGCCACCGGCGTCTGCGATGGCCTCGGACTGGGCATGAATGCGCGCGCGGCGTTGCTCACCCGTGGCCTGCACGAGATCACCCGATTTGGCAGGGCACTCGGCGGCCGCCCGGAGACCTTCATGGGCCTCTCCGGAATGGGCGACCTCATCCTGACCTGCACCGGCGACCTCTCACGCAACCGACGTGTCGGGCTGATGCTCGCCTCCGGCCAGCCACTGGATCAGATCACCGAGCAGCTCGGTCAGGTGGCTGAAGGTGTTCCCGCAGCGCGAGAAGTGCAGCGGCGCGCCGCGGCGCTCGGGGTCCGAATGCCGATCACCGACTGGGTCTGTACGCTCCTCGACGGCAGCATGAGCCCGATCGAAGGCGTTGCGGCACTGATGGAGCGCGACATCGTCTTCGAGGATGCCTGACCAGGCTTCGCCCAACGGTGATCAGCAGGCGCCGCGATAGCCGATCTGCCGCCAGGCCTCATAGACGGTGATGGCGACTGCATTGGACAGATTGATGCTGCGGTTGTTGGCCACCATCGGCAGGCGCAGGCGATGGTCAGGAGAAAACTCGGCGAGGATGTCTCCCGGCAAGCCACTCGTTTCACGTCCGAAAACCAGTATGTCGCCAGCGCGAAAGCCGGCACTGGCTGGCGCCAGGCTGCCTCTGGTGGTCAACGCAAAGCGCTGCGCGCGTGGCGATAACTCAGCCAGCCGCGCGCTGCAGCTCTCCCAGTCGGCGTGGACGCAGACCTGTGCCAGTTCGACGTAGTCCATGCCCGCACGCCGCAACCGATACTCGCTGAGCTCGAAACCGAGCGGTTGCACCAGATGGAGCCGCGCCCCTGCATTGGCACAGAGCCGGATGACGTTCCCGGTGTTTGGCGGGATTTCAGGGTGAACCAGAACGACCTCGAACACCGCTGATGAAGCCCCTGGCCTACTGTGTCAGGCCCGAAGTGTTGATCAGGTCGGATGGGGGCGTCGGCGCCTGGACCTTGATCACTCCGTCAGCGATCAGTTTGCGAACGATCTGTTCCTGCAATCCGAAGGAGCGTATGAAACCCTCCAGAGGCATGACCAGCTGCTGCGTCGGCGTCAGCTGGACTTCCTGCTTTCCTTCAGCGTTCGTCACCGGCGTGGCCGTGCCGAAGTCGATGCGGATCAGCGGCCCGGTAATGGCGATATTGAGGATGCCATCGGCGAAACTGGTTTGCATGTGCTTCCTTTCCGTTCTGGTTGAGACGAATTCCGGGCTGAGTGCGGCAAACTGCACTCGATGGTCATCGGCAGACCCGGAAGTGCGGGACAGCACCCAGGTGGTGTCCCGCACTTCCGGGCCCGTTCGCACGCGGCTGACCTCAGCCGCGGCGCCAGCCGGGGATCGGGCCGACTAGTGGCCCGATGCCGTAGCCGCTCCGACGCCCGTCTCCGAGCGCACCTTCTGCGCCGGGTACAGCGAGCGCTCGAGCTTCGCCTGCGCGCTGTTGTCCATCTTGGAGACCAGATAGATCACCGCGAAGGCAGCAGTCATCGAGAACAGTGCCGGCGACGAGTAGGGGAACCAGGCGCTCCCCTTCGGGTTCTTCAGCACGGCTTCCCAGACGGAAGCCGAGAGAACGGTCAGCACCACCGAGGCGACGAGACCAACGACTCCGCCAGCAACCGCACCCTTGGTCGTGCAATCCTTCCACAGCACCGACATGAAGAGCACCGGGAAATTGGCCGAGCAGGCGATGGCGAAGGCGAGCATCACCATGTAGGCGACGTTCTCCTTCTCGAAGGCAATCCCGAGAAAGACCGCGACGATACCAAGGCAGACGGTGGTGATCTTTGAGACGCGCAGTTCCGACGCCGAATCGGCGTTGCCATGCTTGAACACCGTCGCATACAGGTCATGCGAGACGGCCGATGCACCGGAAAGCGTCAGGCCGGCAACCACCGCCAGGATCGTCGCAAAGGCCACGGCCGAGATGAAGCCGAGGAAGACGTTACCACCAACTGCATTGGACAGGTGGATGGCGGCCATGTTGCCACCGCCGCGCAAGCCGTCCCAGAGCGGCTTGCCGTCCGCGCCGACCGCCTGGACGCCATCAACCATCTTTGGCACGTAATAGGCCGCCGGGTCCTGGGTCAACATGACGATGGCGCCGAAACCAATGATGAAGGTGAGGATGTAGAAGTAGCCGATCCAGGTCGTCGCCCAACCGACCGACTTGCGTGCTTCCTTGGCGCTCGGCACGGTAAAGAAGCGCATCAGGATGTGCGGCAGACCCGCCGTGCCGAACATCAGCGCCATGCCGACGGAGATCGCCGACACCGGATCCTTGATCAGCCCGCCCGGGGCCATGATTGCCTCGTGCTTGGAATGGACCTCGACGGCCTTGGCAAACAGTGCCTCGGGATTGAAGCCGAACTGGAAGAGCACGGCCAGCGCCATGAAGGTGGCACCGGTCAGCAGCATGATGGCCTTGATGATCTGCACCCAGGTTGTCGCCGTCATGCCACCAAACAGCACGTAGCACATCATCAGCACACCAACCAGGATCACCGCAATCGTGTACTCGAGACCGAACAGCACCTTGATCAACTGCCCGGCGCCAACCATCTGCGCGATCATGTAGAACGCCACGACGACCAGCGAACCGGTAGCGGCAAAACTCCGCATCGGAACTTGCGAAAAGCGATAGGCGGCGACGTCGGCAAAGGTGAATTTCCCGAGGTTACGCAGACGTTCGGCCATCAGGAACGTGATTACCGGCCAGCCGACGAGCCAGCCAATCGAGAAGATCAGCCCATCGAAACCGTTGGCAAACACCAGCCCGGAAATACCGAGGAAGGACGCGGCCGACATGTAGTCGCCGGCAATCGCCAGTCCGTTCTGAAAACCGGTGATGCCGCCACCGGCGGTGTAGAAGTCGGCGGCGGACTTGGTCTTTGCCGCTGCCCACTTGGTGATGCCAAGGGTGATGGCGACGAAGCCGCCGAACATGGCGATCGCTACCCAGTTGGTCGCCTGCTTGGTCGTGTTGCCGAGATCGGCACCAGCAGCGAAGACGGCACCAGCGACCAGCACTCCGGTAGCGAGAAGCAGGACATTGCGCATCGATTGGCTGATCATTTCTGGTTGGCCTCCCTGATGACTTCGGCGCTCATGTCATCAAAATCCGAGTTCGCCTTGCGCACATAGACGTTGGTGATGGCAATCGTAAACACGATCACGCCAACACCCAGAGGGATGCCGATCGTCATCACCATCCCCGGAGCAATCGGCGTCCCGAGCCACTCCTTGTTGAAGGCGATCAGCAGAATGTAGCCGTAGTAGGCGATGATCATCAGGATCGACATGATGATGCTGTAGCTACTGCGCTTGCGGACGAGCTCGTGGTACTTGGGATTGGCTTCAATCCGGGTGACGATGTCGTCGTTGGCCATGTGATTGCTCCTAGATTGGTCGATGTCCGGCCCTCGTCATGGCGACCGTACGTTCACGGTAGGGAGCATTGCTTACTCCAGACTTACCAGATCGCCCCTCACGCCGACCCTCCGTGCGCCGAGACTCCGACTGCGGTCACGGCCCGGGAGCACCGTCGCGCTGCGATTGCCGATTCGCCGACGAGGCAGCGGACAGGTGGGCGCGCGGCGCGGGGTCGTGCCGAGCGCACGACGATGCCAACCGAAGCAACCGCAGGGCGCTCCCCAGGGGGTACGGGAAGGGCCAGGACTGAAGAGCAACGGCGACCGCCGCTGCTTGCGCCGGAGTGGCAACAATTTCACGGCCGATCGCCGTCTTCTGGTTAGAATTCGGCTTCACCACCTGTCCCCGACGATGCCAAGATGAACGATGCAAGTCTGCTGGCGGACCTGATCCGCTGCTCCGCACATCGCCAGCCTGAAGCCTGCGCGCTGACTTACGGCAAGCGATCGATGAGCTACGGGGAACTGCAACACTCGGTCACCGGCTTTGCCAGCGGCCTGATCGAGCTCGGACTGCAACGCGGCGAGCGCGTGGCGATCTACCTCGAGAAGCGCCTGGAAACCGTCGTTGCCAGTTTCGGCGCCACCGCCGCCGGTTGCGTCTTCGTGCCGCTGAATCCGCTGCTCAAGGCCGAGCAGGTCGCCTACATCATGCGCGACTGCAATGTGCGGGCGCTGGTCAGCTCCGGCGAGCGCCTCGCATTGCTGGCGCCGGTGCTGCCGTCGTGCCACGACCTGCGCCACCTGATAAGCGTCAGCGGGCAGGCCGCGACCAACTCGGAGAGCGCGCTGGCCTGTGTGAACTGGGACGAACTGCTGCGGGCCGCCAAACACGGTGGCCACCGCGTGATCGACGGCGACATGGCGGCAATCCTCTACACTTCGGGCAGCACCGGCAAACCGAAGGGCGTCGTCCTTTCGCACCGGAACATGGTCGCTGGCGCCGTCAGCGTTGCCGGATACCTTGAAAACAGCGCCGAGGATACCCTGCTCGCAGCACTGCCGCTGTCCTTCGATGCCGGCTTCAGCCAGCTGACGACCGGCTTCCACGTCGGCGCCCGCGTCGTCCTGCTGAACTACCTGCTGCCGCAGGACGTCCTCAAAACGCTGGCACGCGAGCGGGTCAGCGGGCTCACGGCAGTGCCGCCGCTGTACATCCAGCTTTCGCAGCTGGAATGGCCGGCGATCATCAGCCAGCAGTTGCGCTATTTCGCCAACACCGGCGGCCGCATGCCACGCGAAACGCTTGCCGCGCTGCGGGCGCGCTTGCCGAACAGCAAACCCTACCTGATGTATGGTCTCACGGAGGCGTTTCGTTCCACTTTCCTGCCCCCGGATGAGGTCGACCGGCGGCCGGATTCGATCGGCAAGGCAATCCCCAATGCGGAAATCCTGGTTCTGCGGGAGGACGGATCGCCATGCGTCGCCAATGAGCCGGGAGAGCTGGTCCATCGCGGCGCGCTCGTCGGTCTCGGTTACTGGAATGACCGCGAGAAGACTTCGCAGCGCTACAGGCCGTTGCCGGCCGGCGTGGCCGGCCGCGATGCCGGACTGGTGCTGCCCGAGATCGCCGTCTTCTCCGGTGACACCGTGCGCATCGACGAAGACGGCTTCATCTATTTCATCGGTCGGCGCGACGAAATGATCAAGACGTCCGGCTACCGGGTAAGCCCGACCGAGGTCGAGGAGATCGCCTACGCGACCCGCTTGGTCGGTGAATGTGTGGCCTTTGGCGTCGACCATCCGATACTCGGCCAGTCGATTCAGCTGATCGCCACTGCCGCCGCCGGCGACAGCCTCGACTGCGACCGGCTCCTCGCCGAGTGTCGTCAGAGAATGCCCGCCTACATGGTGCCGGCGGGCGTCAGCGTGCGCCGCGAGCCCCTGCCCCGCAACCCCAACGGCAAGCTCGACCGCAAGACCCTGGCCGCCGAGTTCCTGGCCACCGCAGAAGCATGCGCTGCCGCGGCTGCGCCCATCGCGCAGGCCAAGTGATGGGTGCCGGGCGGGATCCGAAGCAGTCCCGCCACCGCTGGGCGCCGGCAGGAATGAATCCGCAGCCAGCGTGACGCTCCCGGCCGATTCGTCCGGGCAAACGGCGATCGACCATACGACAACTTTGCAAGGCCAGTCTTTGGTGACCAACAGCGAACGAACTCCCCCTGAACACGCACCGATGCACCAGTTTCCGGTACTGAACGGTGAACTCGTCGTCGGTGGCTTGCCACTCAGCCACCTCGCCGCACGGGTGGGCCAGACGCCTTTCTACGCCTACGACCGGCGACTGCTCGCAGCCACGGTGGGCGAGCTGCGCTCGCAGCTTCCTGTCGGGGTGAAGCTGCACTACGCGATGAAGGCCAACCCGATGCCGGCTCTCGTGTGCCACATGGCCAGGCTGGTGGACGGGATCGATGTTGCTTCGGCCGGGGAACTCAAGGTGGCACTTGATGCCGGCGCGGATCCGCTGGAAATCAGCTTTGCCGGACCGGGAAAGAGGCGCAGCGAACTGCAGCAGGCAGTCGCTGCCGGCATCCTGATCAACATCGAATCGCCGCGCGAAGTTGCCGAGCTGGCAGCGATCAGCGCCGACACCGGTTGCACCGCGCGGGTTGCCGTCCGCGTCAATCCGGACTTCGAGCTGAAGAGTTCGGGAATGAAGATGGGAGGCGGAGCCAGGCAGTTCGGGGTGGACGCCGAAAAGGTGCCGGAACTGCTCGCCGAGATCGGCCGCAGCGGTCTCGCTTTCGAAGGGTTTCATCTCTTCGCCGGATCGCAGAATCTCCGCGCCGAAGCGATCATCGAGGCGCAGCTCAAGAGCTACGAACTGGCCGTCCAGCTCGCTCGCTTCGCGCCGGCGAGCGTGCGCTTCCTCAATCTCGGTGGCGGCTTTGGTATCCCCTATTTTCCCGGCGAGCGTCGTCTCGAGCTGGCGCCAGTCGCTGCCGGGCTGGCAGTGATCGCAGACCGCGCCGCGGACGAGTTGCCCGCTGCCCGGCTGGTCGTCGAACTCGGACGCTACCTGGTCGGCGAAGCGGGCATCTACGTCTGTCGGATCATCGATCGCAAGCTGTCACGCGGTCAGATCTTTCTCGTCGCCGATGGGGGGCTGCATCACCATCTCTCGGCATCGGGCAATTTTGGCCAAGTGATCCGCAAGAACTACCCGGTGGCGATCGGCAACAGAATGGCGCCGCCGAGCAGCATCACGGCCTCGGTCGTTGGCCCCTTGTGCACGCCGCTCGATCTGCTCGCCGACCGCATGCCGCTGGCCGATGCCCAGCCGGGCGACCTGGTCGTCATCTTTCAGTCCGGCGCCTACGGATTCACCGCCAGTCCACAGGCCTTCCTCGGCCACCCCGCCTGTGTCGAGGTGCTCGTCTGAGCCACCTTCCGGACCAGCACCCGTATTTCGGAAAGCGTCGTCCCGGGTCCACTACTGCTGCCATGGCACACATGTCCACCACCTTTCACTGCCATTGCCGGAAAGCCATTGCAGCGTCGAGAAAAGCCGTGCCGACGCACGCTTGCCGGCTCAGCCTGGCTCTGCTTGGCGGGGATTGGCAGCCGCCCCTGCCGCCGACCGTTGTACCGCCGACGGCTGGCCAGACACTTCGGATCGGCGACAGGCAATCAATCCGCCGCGGGAGCGACTCATGACCGCCACCGACAGCAGACTGCGGCACCTGCCGCGCACGCCGCTGCTCGACTGGTCGAGCTTTGCCGGCTCGCGACGGCTGGCGGGCGTACACAGCATCGACGATATCGCCGCAAGCTGCCTGACAACCAGCGGCCGGGCCGCCATCTATCAGGCGTTGCTGCAACTGCGACTCGAGCCGGGCAGCCTGATCCTGGTTCCCACCTACCACTGTCCGACGATGGTGGCTCCGGTGATACTGGCCGGACTCCGGGTGGCGTACTTCGGAATAGGCGCTGACGGACTACCGCAGCTTGGCACGATTGATGCCGAGACTGCCGGCAGGGCGAGAGCCATGCTGGTGTCACACTATTTCGGCCTCGCGCGGTCGCTGGCCAAGGTTCGTCAATGGTGCGACGGACGGCAGATTGCCCTGATCGAAGACTGTGCCCACTGCTACTTCGGCAACGCCGGCGAGCGACCGGTGGGCACCTGGGGCGATTTCGCCACAGCCAGCCTGTCGAAGTTTTTCCCGGTTCCTGAAGGCGGGGTACTGGCCTCGGCGCACCGGCGGATCGCTACGCCCCCCCTGACGCCACAGGGCGTTCGGCTGGAGCTCAAGTCCTGGGCCGACGTGCTGGAATCGGCGGTCACTTACGGTCGCCTGGCGGGTATTTCCTGGGCGCTGAGCAAGGTGTTCGAGATCAAGAATCACCTCAACCGCGCCAGGACAACGGGCCAGCAGGATGAATCCACAGAGCCGCCGGACATGATGCTCGCCTGTGACATGGGGCGTATCGATCGGGCTCCGGCATCGACCGCGGTCGTGCTGCAGAAGCTGCTGCCCCGCGGACGAATCATTACCAGACGGCAGCGCAACTATGCGATCTACGCCCGACACTTCCGGCAGGTCGAGGGAGCACACCCGCTCTACCCCGAAAGGGCCGATGAGGCCGTGCCATACGTCTTTCCGCTGTGGGTGAACGACGCCGACCGTGTTTATCAGAGTCTGCGGTCACTGGCTCTGCCGGTTTTTCGCTGGGACAGAATCTGGCCGGACACGCCCACCCTCACCGACGATGTCGGACCTTCCTGGAGCCGGCACGTGCTGCAATTGCTCTGCCACCAGAATCTGAGCGAAGCAGACGTCACGCGCACCGCCGTTGCGACGCTCGACCTGCTGTCGGCTGACGGCTGCCCGCCGCTTGGCGCCGCCGCCTAGGAATCGAAAGGGACTCCAGCCAATGTCACCATCACTCGCGCTTGCCTGGCAGAATCTGCCGGCCGCAGCACTGCAGCAGAATTCGACGCTGTCCGCCGACTGGGACCGATTGAACACGCTGCGCGCTGATCTTCCGTTCCTCAGCGCAGAGGCGATCATCGCCGCCCTCGAATCGTTCGGCACGGGCAAGGAGAGGCTGCTCGTCGGCCGGCAGGGGCAGGTGATCTCCGCGATGTTCCTGCTCGTTCGCAACTCCACCGCAGAATGGCAGAGTTTCCAGCCCTCCCAGTTACCACTCGGCGCCTGGGTGGCCGATCCCGGACTGCCGGTGCTCGATCTCGCGCGCAGCCTGATCCGCCGACCGCTCGGCTTCTGCCTGCTGCTGTCGATCACGCAGATCGATCCGCAGCATGTCGCTCGCCCCGGCGACACCGCCGACAGCCAGAGCAGCGATTACATCCGTACGGCGTGGACTGAACTGCAGGGCAGCTTTGCCGAATACTGGGGCCAGCGCGGCAAGAATCTCCGCCAGAACATGCGCAAGCAAAGAAACAGGCTGGCCGCCGAGGGGATCAGCGGACGCATGCGCGTTCTCGACCAGGCGCCGGACATGGCGGCGGCAATCGAGCGCTATGGCGCACTCGAGAGCGCCGGCTGGAAGGCCGGCCGCGGTACCGCCATCCATCCCGACAACGCGCAGGGGAAGTTCTACCGGCGCTTGCTGGAGGGAGCAGCGCAGCGAGGCGAGGCCGTCGTCTTCGAGTACCTGTTCGACGATCGGGTGGTTGCCTCGAACCTGTGCCTGCGACGCCAGGAAGCCCTCGTCATTCTGAAAACGACCTACGACGAGTCGATCCAGTCGTACTCGCCTGCATTCCTGCTCAGCCAGGACGAGATTGAAGGCCTCTACCACGAGGGCAGGATTCGCCGCATCGAGTACTACGGCCGCATGATGGAGTGGCACAGCCGGTGGACTGAAGAGTCGCGCGTCCTCTATCACCTGACGCTGTATCGCTGGCCGCTGCTGCGGCAGCTTGCCGAATGGCGTCGACGGCGACAGAAACCCTCCGACAACCCGCCCGGGGGCTGAATCCGGGCTCAGGAGCACTCGCCGGAAACGGGACGGCCTACACGGCGATCAGCTCGCCGGGCAAGCCGAAACGTGGCGACGAAAGACGAAAGACCGGCTCAAGGCCGGTCTCTTCATCGCTGCAACTGCTTGATTCATTTGGTCGGGGCGCCGGGATTCGAACTCGGGACCCCTTGCACCCCATGCAAGTGCGCTACCAGGCTGCGCCACGCCCCGACGAGGCAGGATTATAACCGAAAATGCGCCCGGAACTCAGGGTCGCAGCATTTCGGCGATGCTCAGCAGTTCGGCGCGCACTCCCTCGAGGCTCAACACCGATGCCTTCGCCGCAGCCTCGGCCTCGGCGTCTTCGAGACGATTGCGCGCACCGCTGATCGTGAATCCCTGGCTGTAGAGAAGCTCGCGAATCCTGCGAACGAGGAGGACTTCATGGTGCTGATAGTAGCGGCGGTTGCCGCGCCGTTTCACCGGTCGAAGTTGCGCGAACTCCTGCTCCCAGTAGCGCAGGACGTGCGGCTTCACCCCGCAGAGTTCGCTCACCTCACCGATCGTGAAGTAGCGCTTTGCGGGAATGGCCGGCAACGGCTCCGGGACCGGCTCTCTAAGACTGGCTTCCATCGTAGGCGTGCTCCACCTCGGCCTTCAGTTTCTGGCTGGCGTGAAAGGTCACCACTCGCCGCGCAGTGATCGGGATTTCTTCGCCAGTTTTTGGATTGCGGCCTGGGCGCTGCGGCTTGTCTCGCAACTGGAAATTGCCAAACCCGGACAACTTGACACCGTCACCTCGTTCGAGCGCGTTCCGAATCTCCTCGAAGAACGCCTCGACCATATCCTTGGCCTCACGTTTGTTGAGACCGACCTTCTCGAACAACAAGTCGGCCAGTTCTGCCTTGGTTAGCGTCATTCCCATCCCTTCTCAGACGCGAAGCTGTGCTGCGAACACCCGCTGCAGATAGGCCACCAAATGCTGCATGGCGGCGTCGACTTCAGCCTCAAGCAAGGTCTTCTGAGTATCTTGCATCACTATACGGAAGGCAAGGCTTTTCTTGCCGGCCTCGACACCGCGCCCGACGTACACATCAAACAGCCGGATGTCGCTGACGATCGCTGGGCGATTCGCGCTCAAGGCATCGAGCAGTCGCTGCAACTCGAGCGCGTGGTCGACGACGACGGCCATGTCCCGGATGACGACCGGCTGACGTGATCCCTCGACATGGTGCGGCAGCCGGGCCCGCCGCACCGGGTCGAGGTCGATCTCGAACAGCACCGGCGCCAGCGGCAAGTCGAGCTTCTGCTGCCATAGCGGATGCAACTCGCCGATGAAGCCAATCGCCTGGCCATCGATCAGAACGCGCGCACTGCGACCCGGATGCAGCGCCGGATGCGCCACCGCTTCGAAGCGCGCAACGAACGGCGCGAGCAGAAGTTCCAGGTCTCCCTTGACATCAAAGTAGTCGACGCTGCGGGCCGCACAGCCCCACTGTTCCGGCAGCGCCGTGCCGTAGGCGAGCGCCGCAAGCTTCCATGGCTGGCGGAAACCCGTGACCGGCCCCGCCAGCGGATCGCGGAAGAAGCAGCGCCCGGTCTCGAAAATGCGCACGCGCGTTTGCCGGCGTTTGAGATTGGTTGTCACGTTGGCAAGCAACCCGCCAAACAGCGACGAGCGCATGACGCTCAACTGACTCGCGATCGGATTGGCCAGCCGGATCAGCCGATCGTTGGCGGCGAGGTCTCTCTCCCAGCCTTCTTCGACGAAGGCGAAGTTGATCACTTCCTGATAGCCGCAGGCGGTCAGCAACTGCCGCACGCGCGCCAGTGGTCGCGTCTGCTCACCCTGCGGCAGCATCGACAGCGCCGCGCGGGGCAAAGCCGAAGGGATGTTCTCGTAGCCGTGCAGGCGAACGACTTCCTCGATCAGGTCTTCCTCGATCTCGATGTCGAAACGATAACTCGGCGGCGTGACAAGAAAATCCTCTGCGTCACGGGAAAACGACAGCCCGAGGCGGCGAAGCAGTTCCTCGATACGCGCGCTGGACAGGTCCAGGCCGAGAACCTTGCTCACGCGGCGCGGGCGCAGACGGACCGGCGGCCGCGCCGGCAGGATCGCCTGCACGTCATTCACGGGACCGGCGTGCCCGCCACAGATGTCGATGACGAGGCGCGTCGCGCGCTCGAGCGCCCGCCGTGTCGCCGCGAAATCCACTCCTCGTTCGAAACGGTGGGCAGCATCCGAAACGAAACCGTAACGCCGGGCGCGACCGGCGATCGCTTTTGGCGCAAAGAACGCGGCCTCCAGGAACAACTCCGTGGTCGCCAGCGTGATACCGCTATCCTCGCCGCCCATGATTCCAGCCATTGCCAGCGGACGCTTCTCGTCGGCAATCAGCAGAACATCGCTCTGCAACTCCAGCGTCTGTTCGTTGAGCAGCGTGATCGTCTCACCGGCCTGCGCCATCCGCGCGTGGACTGTTCCAACAAGCTGGTGGTTGTCGAAACCATGCAACGGCTGACCGAGTTCGAGCATCACGTAGTTAGTGATGTCGACCAGCGCCGAGATCGGTCGCAGACCGCTGCGCTCGAGCCGCCGCCGCATCCAGGAAGGCGTCGGAGCCGTCGCGTCAACCCCGGCGATCACCCTGCCGCAGTAGCGCGGGCAGGCAGCCGGAGCATCGAGGATGACGACGCGCTCGCTGGCAATGCCGACGGGCACCTCCTCGACCTGGACGTAGCTCGCTGGCACGCCGGTCAATGCGGCAACCTCGCGCGCCACCCCTTCGAGCGACAGGCAGTCCGCTCGATTGGGCGTCAGTTTCAGCGTCAGAACGCGATCATCGAGATCGAGATGGCGACGCAGATCCTCGCCCACGGGCGCGGCATCGTCGAGCAGCAGCAGTCCCGCGGCGTCCTCCGTGATACCAAGTTCCCGTGCCGAGCAGAGCATGCCAAAGGACTCGATGCCGCGCACCTTGCTGAGCCTGATCCGCAAACCATCCGGAAGCTCGGCACCCACCAGCGCGCACGGAACCTTGACACCCGCGACCACGTTGGGCGCACCGCAGACGATCTGCAGGAGCTCGCCGCCACCGACATCGACCCGGCACAGGCGGAGCCGATCGGCGTCCGGATGAGGGTCGACGCTGACCACCTGCGCGACGACCACCCGATCGAAGGATGGCGCGACGGTCGCCTCCTCCTCCACCTCAAGACCGGCCATGGTCAGCAGGTGCGAGAACTCTTCTCCCGAGCAGGCGGGGTCGACGAAGCTGCGTAGCCAGGATTCAGAGAATTTCATGCCCGTTCACGGTCAGAAGGGGTCGCCGTCAGACAAACTGCCGCAGAAAGCGCAGGTCGCCGTCGAAGAAAAGGCGCAGGTCGTTGATGCCGTAGCGCAACATCGTCAGGCGATCAGGCCCCATGCCAAACGCGAAGCCAAGGTAGCGCTCCGGGTCGATATTGACGTGCCGCAGCACATTCGGGTGGACCATGCCACAGCCGGCGATCTCGAGCCAGCGTCCCTTGTGCGCGCCGCTCATGAACGCCATGTCGATTTCTGCCGACGGCTCGGTAAAGGGGAAGAACGAGGGACGAAAGCGCACCTGCAGATCGTCGCTCTCGAAGAAACGGCGCAGGAAGTCGGCGATGACACCCTTCAGGTCGGCAAAACTGACGTTCTCGCCGATCCACAGTCCTTCGACCTGATGGAACATCGGCGAATGCGTCGCATCGGAATCCACGCGATAGACTCGCCCCGGCGCGATGACCCGGATTTCCGGCATCGTTGCAAGACCGCCGTACCTGGCTACATGCGCCTGCATGTAGCGAACCTGGATCGGGCTGGTATGCGTGCGCAGCAGGACACCCTCTGCGACCGCTCCAGATTCATCCTGCAGGTAGAAGGTGTCGTGCATCGATCGGGCAGGATGGTCCTCCGGCGTGTTCAGTGCGGTGAAGTTCTGGAAATCGGCCTCGATCTCCGGACCATCGGCGACCTCGAAACCGATCGAGCGGAACAGGGATTCGACACGCTCCAGTGTCCGCGTCACCGGATGCAGACCGGCGCGTGCCTGCCCCCGTCCCGGCAGGGTCACATCCAGTGCCTCCTCTGCCAGGCGAGCGTGCAACGCCATTTCCCGGATTTCCTCGCGGCGCGCGTTGAGGGCGGTTTCGACTGCTTCCTTGGCGCGATTGATCGCCGCCCCGGCTGTCTTGCGCTCCTCCGGCGGCAGCTTGCCCAATCCCTTGAGAAGCTCGGTTATCTGTCCACTCTTGCCGAGATAACCCGCCTTGATCTGCTCAAGCGCATCGGCGTCGTCCGTCGCGGCAAACGCCTGCGCCGCCGCCTGGACAATCTGATCGAGGTTATGCATGGTTCACCGAAAAAAAGGAGGCTCGCGCCTCCTTTCCCGAGATTCGTCGGGCCTAGGCGGCAAGCCGGGCCTTGGCCTGGGCAGCGAGGGCAGCAAAAGCCGGCTTGTCGAAAACGGCCAGATCGGCCAGCACCTTGCGATCCACCTCCACCTGGGCCTTCTTCAACCCGTTCATGAAGGTGCTGTATTTCATCCCGAGTTCCCTGGCAGCGGCATTGATACGGGCAATCCAGAGACTGCGGAACTGACGCTTCCTCTGCCGGCGGTCGCGATACGCGTACTGGCCGGCCTTCATCACCGCCTGCTTGGCGACGCGATAGACGTTCTTGCGACGACCGCGATAGCCCTTGGCGAGAGCGAGAATCTTCTTGTGGCGCGCGTGCGCCGTTACACCACGCTTGACTCGAGGCATCGTCTATCTCCTTAAGCGTAGGGCATCATGGCACGCACCACCGCCTTGTCAGAGGCGTGCACAGCGGTCATGCCACGCAACTGCCGCTTGGTCTTGGTATCCTTCTTGGTCAGGATGTGGCGCTTGTAGGCGAAGGAACGCTTTATGCGGCCGCTCGGACTGATCTTGAAGCGCTTTTTCGCTCCCGTCTTGGTTTTCATTTTGGGCACTGAATGCTCCTGATAATGACATGCTGCCAGGTGTCTCCCGACGGGAGCTCTTCGAACCCGGCACCACTTCTATTCAAGGCAGCAGACTCGCGCCTCCTGCCGTTGATCCCTGCCAGCTCTACCGCTTCTTGCTCGGTGTCAAAACCATCACCATCTGGCGGCCTTCCATCTTCGGCATCTGCTCGACCAGCGCCAGGTCCTGCAGGTCGGCCCGGATGCGCTCGATCTGCCGCATGCCGATATCCTGATGCGCCATCTCCCTGCCACGGAAGCGCAGCGTGACCTTGACCTTGTCTTCTTCCTCCAGGAAACGCGTCATGTTGCGCAGCTTGATCTGGTAGTCGTTTTCGTCGGTACCCGGACGAAGCTTGACTTCCTTCACCTGCACCTGCTTCTGCTTCAGCTTCTGCTCATGCTGACGCTTCTGCTCCTGGTACTTGAACTTGCCAAAATCGACGATGCGGCAGACCGGCGGCTGCGCCATCGGGGCGATCTCGACGAGGTCGACACCCGCCTCTTCGGCAAGTGCCAGCGCCGCCCTGACACTCATGACTCCCAGTTGTTCGCCGTCGACGCCGATGAGCCGGACCTCCGGGGCGTTGATTTCCTCGTTGACGCGTTGCGCCTTCTGTAGTGCGATGGTTCCGCTCCTTCTTCCGACAAAAGTCAAGCCGTGCCACTACGCGAAGCAACTTCCTCAAGAAGCCGCCCGGTCAAAGCCTCGAGCGTCATTTGTCCGAGGTCCCGACCCCCGCGCGTGCGCACGGCCACCAGATTGGCTGCCACCTCCTTGTCGCCAACGACAATCTGATACGGCAGCTTGTTGATGCTATGTTCTCGTATTTTATAGGTAATTTTCTCATTGCGCAAATCCGCCTCGACGCGCAGCCCGGCGGCCCGCAGCGCCGCCGCCACCTGCCCCGCATAGTTGGTCTGCTTCTCGGAAATATTCAGCACCACAACCTGTATCGGCGATAGCCAGAGGGGCATGGCACCTGCATAATGCTCGACAAGAATCCCGATAAAACGCTCCAGCGAACCAAGGATGGCGCGATGCAGCATGACCGGAACCTGACGCTCGTTGTTCTCGCCCACGTAGTGCGCATCAAGGCGCTGTGGCAACGCGAAGTCAAGCTGCAGAGTGCCGCACTGCCAGACACGCCCAAGGCAGTCCTTCAGCGAGAACTCGATCTTCGGCCCGTAGAACGCACCTTCTCCAGGCTGCAGCTCGTAAATCAGCGACTTCGCTGCCAGAGCCTCCGCCAGTGCGGCCTCCGCCCTGTCCCATACCTCGTCGGAGCCGATGCGTTTCGGCGGCCGCGTGGACAGTTTGACGAGAATCTCGTCAAACCCGAAATCGGCATAGATCTGCTGCAACAGTTCGATAAACGCCGCGGTCTCGGGCAAGACCTGCTGTTCCGTACAGAATATGTGTGCGTCATCCTGAACGAAAGCACGCACGCGCATGATGCCGTGCAGGGCTCCGGACGGCTCGTTGCGATGGCAGGAGCCAAACTCCGCCAGTCGCATCGGCAGGTCACGGTAACTGCGCAACCCCTTATTGAAGATCTGGATGTGTCCGGGGCAGTTCATCGGCTTGATCGCGTAGTCACGGTTCTCTGACGCCGTCGCGAACATGTTCTCCGCATAGTTCTGCCAGTGGCCGGAGCGCTCCCACAGCGAACGATCCATGATCATCGGCGTCTTCACTTCGCAGTAGCCGTTCTCGCCCAGCACGCGCCGCATGTACTGCTCGACTTCCTGCCAGATCGTCCAGCCCTTCGGGTGCCAGAAGACCATTCCCGGCGCTTCGTCCTGCAGGTGAAAGAGGTCCAATTGTCGACCCAGCTTGCGATGATCCCGCTTCTCGGCTTCCTCGAGCATGTGCAGGTAGGCATCCTGGTCTTCCTTCCTGATCCAGGCCGTCCCGTAGATGCGCTGCAGCTGTTCGTTGCGATGGTCACCACGCCAATAGGCACCGGCCAGCTTCATCAACTTGAAGACCTTCAGCCTGCCGGTCGAGGGGACATGCGGACCGCGACAGAGGTCTACGAAATCTCCCTCGCGATAGAGCGAGACGGCCTGATCCACCGGAATCGCATCGATCAGTTCCGCCTTGTAGTGCTCGCCAATCGACTTGAAGAAGGCGACAGCATGATCACGCTGCCAGACCTCGCGCTGCACGGGCAGATCACGCCGCGCCAGCTCGGCCATCCGCTTTTCGATTGCCGCCAAGTCGTCGAGCGTGAAGGGGCGCTCGAATGCGAAATCGTAGTAAAAGCCGTTCTCGATGACCGGGCCGATCGTCACCTGCGCCGAGGGGAAGAGTTCCTTGACTGCATAGGCCATCAGGTGTGCGGTCGAGTGGCGAATGATGTCGAGTCCCTCGGGATCCCTTTCCGTGACAATGCCCAGTTGTGCGTCGCTGCTGATCAGGAAGGAGGTGTCCACCAAGCGGCCATCGATCCTGCCGGCAATGGCGGCTCGCGCCAGGCCGGCGCCAATCGCTTGCGCGACCTCGGCAACCGTCACCGGCTGTGCGAAATCCCTCAGCGAACCATCGGGTAGTGTGACGACAGGCATAGTGCACCTCAGCAGGAAAAAGCGGAAAAGCCAGAGCGCCGCTCTGGCTTGCCCCTGGACTACGGGCGAGAAACGGTGGCCCCGCACAACCCGCCACGGTGACATCGCCAGGACGGTTTGACCAACCGCCAGCCGGGCGCCCTGGCGCCCCGCGCCAGGGCGCGGTTGCTGCCCCCGCGGGTGGAGTCGTTTGCCGGCCGCCCGCGGCGTCCGTAGCGGCGCGATTCTAGCACAGCGGGTCCGGGCGACGAAAAGCCTGCCTTCGGCAGTTTTGGCAGCGCTCACATGCCTTGTCAGCGACGCGCCCACCGCGGCAGGTGTGAGCTTCCATTCAATGTGCAAGTCGCGTCAGCGACTCCCGAATCTCCCTTCTCCCGGGCGCGGGAGAAGGGCCGGGGATGAGGGAAACGGTCATGACTTTCATCATCATGGGTGTCTCGAGAGTCATGACCATTCGCTCGGCAGCCGCCATGATCCTGGCTCTTCAGCTCGCCAGCGGTGCGAAGAGCGCCGAGATGTCTTCCGTGCCGAACTTGGCTTCGACGCCATGATCGGCGGACAGGATCCGTGCTGCAAGTTCGGCCTTGCCCTCCTGCAAGGCGAGGATCTTCTCTTCGATGCTGCCGGCGACGATCAGCTTGTAGACGAATACCGGCTTGTCCTGACCCAGCCGGTGCGCGCGATCGGTCGCCTGATTCTCGGCCGCCGGGTTCCACCAGGGATCATAGTGGATCACAGTGTCCGCAGCCGTCAGATTCAGGCCAACTCCCCCGGCGCGCAGGCTGATCAGGAAGATGGGTACCTCGCAGGCCTGAAAGCGGCGGACCTGCTCCTCGCGGTCCACTGTGTCACCACAGAGCAGAGCGTAGTCGAGACCGAGGAGCCGCAGTTCCTTGGCGATCAGCGCCAGCATGCTGGTGAACTGCGAGAACACCAGGATCCTCCTGCCCTCCTCGACCAGTTCCGGCACCATGGTCATCAGGAGATCGAGCTTGGCACGCTCCTTGATCTTCTGCACCGACTTCGACTTCAGCAACCGCGGGTCACAGCAGACCTGTCGCAACTTCAGGAGCGCATCGAGAATGACGATCTGGCTGCGGTTGAAGCCCTTGCTGGCGATTTCTTCCCGCACCTTGGCGTCCATCGCGACGCGAACGGTCTCGTAGAGATCGCGCTGACCACCCACCAGTTCCACCTTGCGCACGATGATGGTTTTCGGCGGCAGTTCGCGTGCCACCTCCTCCTTCTTCCGGCGCAGGATGAACGGTCGCACCCGCCGTGCCAACAGCTCACGTCGCCTGGCGTCGCCCAGTTTTTCGATCGGCGTTCGCCAGTACTTGGTGAAGGTCTGGTTACTGCCGAGAAAGCCCGGCAACAGAAAGTCGAACTGGCTCCAGAGTTCGCCAAGATGGTTCTCCAGCGGCGTTCCGGTCAGGCAGAGACGGTGCCGCGCTTCGATCCGACGAACCACTTCAGCGCCCTGACTGCGCGCGTTCTTCACCGTCTGAGCCTCGTCGAGAATGAGCAGGTGGTAGGCGTACCGGGTCAGTTCGGCGACATCACGCCAAAGCAACGGGTAGGTCGTCAGCACGACATCATGCCGCGGAATGTCGACGAAGCGGCTCTTGCGTTCGGGGCCATGCAGGGACAGGAGCGACAGCCCGGGGGCAAAGCGAGCAGCCTCGTTGGTCCAGTTGAAGATCAGCGAGGTCGGCAGCACGATCAGGGCCGGCCGGTCGAGGCGGCCCGACTCCTTCTCCAGCAGCAGGTGCGCCAGCGTCTGCGCCGTCTTGCCGAGGCCCATGTCGTCGGCGAGAATTCCTGCGAGATTCTGTTCGCGCAGGAACTGCAACCAGGCCAGCCCCTCGGTCTGATAGTGGCGCAACTCCAGGCCGAGCCCTCGCGGCGGCGCGATGTGGCCGATCCCCTGCGCGGCAGTCAGCTGCTCGGCGAGCGCCAGCACATCACGCTGTCCTCTGAAGCGCCAGCGGGCACTGTCGTTGAGCTCGGTCAAGCGCGGCGCGTCAAAACGCGAAAGGCGCAGACTGTTGCCGCCGGCGAAACCGTCGAAGAGGTCGATCAGGGTCGCCGCCAATGGCTTCAGGCGCCCTGCCGGGACACGAATTCTCAACCCGGCAGCAGTCACCAGTTCGACCATCTCGCCGTCCGCGACCTGCGCCAGCAGGCTCGCCTCGAGCCAACGCCCGTCGCGCCGGAAGAGGCTGGCGAGCAGGGGCGCCAGCGGCAGGCGCTCGCCTTCGACGAGAATCCCCATGTCCAGTTCGAACCAGCCATGGCCGGACTCAACGAGATCGGCATCCCAGGCCTCCACCTCGAGCAGGCGATGCCGAAAGTCCACGGCAAAGTCGATCTGCCAGCCGTTGCTGCGCAGGCGCGCCACTTCATCGCGCATGAACGCAGGCCAATTGCTCTCCTTCGCCAAACCGTACGCGTTGTCTGGCGGCCTGCCGAAGGTGTGCAGCACGTAGCCCGGGATTTTCTCGAGATCGGCGCAGGCCAGGTCAGCCATCAGTTGCTCTTCGCGCACCCGCTGACGCTCGATACGAACCATCTCGCCGTTGGCGAGGATCGTGAAGTCGCGCCGGTCGTCGGGAATCACTTCGACATCGTCGTAGCGAAACATCGCCAGGGCAACATCGAAGGGGCCCCCGCCATAAGCAGTGGAGTATTCCCGCCAGCCACGATTGCCGTGCGTGTGCAGGGTCCGCAGACGGAGCACTGCGACCGGGTCGGCAACGATGCTGCGGGTGTTGACGCTGGCCTGGTCCGGGTTGCTGGGCAACTCGTTGGCCGTCTCGGCGAGAGCCTCGCCGACGAGCGCGGCAGCCGTGGCCGACAAGGGCGGTAGCGAGAACAGGCGGGCGACCACCGCCGGATTGCCGCGCACCAGTAGCGGACCGATCAGGCGCCGATCGAGATCGACGAACCACGGTTGCGGCAGCGGTATGACCAGACTGGCCGGTGGCTCGGCCAACAATATGGCCGATTGCCGCCCATCGCTGCCCTCCCGCCAGTTCACCGTCGCCGGACGTGTTGCGGTCAGGGTCAGTGGCGAGAAGTCATCCCGGCGACACAGCCGGCCGGTCTTCGCCATGAGCTGCAATGCCTCGACACCATGCCTCGGCCCGAGACCGAACGCGTGCAGCCCCGTGTCGAAGGCGCGCTCGGCCCACAGCAGCCGCAGGATCGGTCGATCCTCATCGCTCACGAAGCGCAGCGACTTCGCCAGCGCGCGATCGATGTTCCACAACTCGTCAGAGCTCTCGGGCTCGCGCCCCTTGTGAACAGTGACCCCGAAGCCGGCGAGATCGGCCGTCCATTGCAGCAAGTAGAAGAGCTGCTGACGGCCGGTGGCGGGACTGCGGTCTTTCTTGCTGACCGCCATCGCCACTCGCCGCAACTCCTCGGTCCACGAGAGTGCGCCGACCTCGCCCTTGCCGACTGAAAGCGATCGTTCGACCGGCTTATCCACGGTGCAGGCCCGACCGGCAGGTGGCTTCGCTCTCGCGCCAGACCTCGCTATGTGACGGCAAAATGATCGAAGGCTCTCTCAAGATCTGGACTCGCTACTCAGTTGTCAGCGACCGAACGCTGACGAGGACCGCTGAGCAGCATGGCGGCCGCCGCTCAGCGAAATAAGCTAGCATACGCCAGCAGGCTTCAGCAAGGGCGAGCACGCAGGTCTGTTTCCACCCGCCCTCAGTCGCGAAAGTTGCCGTAGCGAATCGGAAAATCGGTGATCTCTTTGGTCACCAGTGCGATGCACGCCTGCAGCTCATCCCGCTTGGCGCCACTGACGCGCACCGCATCACCCTGAATCGAAGCCTGTACCTTGAGCTTCGAATCCTTGATCAGCTTGACGATCTTCTTCGCCAGTTCCGACTCGATGCCAATCCGGATCTTCAGATCCTGCTTCACCTTGTTGCCCGACACTCGCTGCACCGGCTGATCTTCGAGCCGCTTGGTACTTTCCTTTTCCTTCTTCTCCATTGCCGGGAACAGGAGATCCCTGATCTGGCCGAGCTGGAACTCGGAGTCACCGTGCAGCGTGATGACCTTTTCCTTGTCATTGAGCTCCACACGGGCGCTGGTGCCCTTGAAGTCATAGCGATTGTCGATGGCACGCCGGGTAACGTCCAGCGCGTTGTTCAAGGCAGCCATGTCAGCTTCTGAGGAAAAATCGAATGAAGGCATAATGCATCCAGTAGTCGGTCGAAAGGGGGTCGGAACGAGTTCCCGGCCGCGGCCCGCGGCATGCAAAAGACTTACAGCCCCCAGAGCTTTTCCATGATCGTCTTGGCAATGAAGCCGAGCATGCCGAAAGAGAGAACAAAGAACAGGACGATGGTGCCGGCCTTGCCGGCCTTCGACTTCCAAGCGATCTCGCCGATGATGAACAGCATGAAAAGCATGAAGGCACCGACCCCGAAGGTCATGCCGAACTCCGATATCTGTTCTTCGCTCAGTCCAAACACCGGCGCCGCCTTTCACTCAGGCCGCAGGCCGCACATCGAAGGATCATCCCGGAATCATCGCCTGCGAGCTGCGAGCCTGGCCGCGATGCGCATCCGCAGGGCGTTGAGCCTGATGAAGCCGGCAGCGTCCTTCTGGTCATAGGCGCCGGCGTCATCCTCGAAAGTCGCGATCGTTGCGTCAAACAGCGAATCGGTAGCCGAATCGCGGCCAACGACGATCACATTGCCCTTGTAGAGTTTGACCCGGACCCAACCGTTCACCACCATCTGTGTATGATCGATCAGGTGCTGCAGCGCCAGCCGTTCGGGGCTCCACCAGTAGCCGTTGTAGATCAGGCTGGCATAGCGCGGCATCAGGTCATCCTTGAGGTGCGCCACCTCGCGGTCGAGGGTGATCGACTCGATCGCCCGATGCGCCGGCAGCAGAATCGTGCCACCCGGCGTTTCGTAGCAGCCGCGCGACTTCATTCCGACGTAGCGGTTCTCGACCAGATCGATGCGACCGATCCCGTGCTTGCCACCGAGTTGGTTCAGCCTTGCGAGCAGTTCGTGGGCCGGCAGTCGCTGACTGTCGATCGCCACGAGGTCACCCCGTTCGAACTCGAGATCGACGTACTCCGCCGCATCGGGGGCCTTCTCGGGTGACACCGTCCAGCGCCACATAGACTCCTCGGCTTCGGCCGACGGATCCTCGAGGTGACGTCCCTCGTAGCTGATGTGCAGCAGGTTGGCATCCATCGAATACGGCGAGCCGCCCTGGCGGTGCTTCATCTCGACGGGGATGCCGTGCTCCTCCGCGTACGCCAGCAACTTCTCGCGCGACAGCAAGTCCCACTCACGCCAGGGAGCAATGATCCGTATGTCAGGCCGCAAGGCGTAGGCACCCAACTCGAAGCGCACCTGATCGTTGCCCTTGCCGGTCGCGCCATGCGCCACCGCGTCTGCACCGGTCAGATTGGCGATCTCGATCATTCGTTTGGCAATCAGCGGTCGCGCGATCGAGGTGCCGAGCAGATACTCGCCCTCATAGACCGTATTGGCTCGGAACATCGGAAAAACGAAGTCGCGGACAAACTCCTCGCGCAGGTCTTCAATATGGATGTTCCCTGCGGCAATGCCGAGCTTCAGGGCTTTCGGACGCGCCGCCTCGAGTTCCTCACCCTGACCAAGATCGGCGGTGAAGGTCACCACCTCACAATGATAGGTATCCTGCAGCCACTTCAGGATGACTGACGTATCGAGCCCTCCGGAATAGGCCAGGACGGCTTTGCTGATCTCGCTCATGTTGTTTCCCCGCTCGAACTGGATGATGATACATCGACGCGGCCGCACAGAAGATACTCCAGCAGCGCTTTCTGTGTGTGCATGCGGTTCTCGGCCTCGTCCCAGACGACGCTCTGCGGCCCGTCGATGACCTCTGCCGACACTTCCTCGCCGCGGTGCACCGGCAGGCAGTGCATGAAAAGGGCCTGCGGACTGGCTACCCCCATCATCTCCCGATCCACCTGCCAAGCGGCAAAGGCGCGCCGACGGTCATCGTTCTCGGCTTCGAAACCCATCGATGTCCATACATCGGTGGTCACCAGGTCGGCCTGCCGCGCTGCCGCCAGCGGATCGGCGAACGGCTCGAAATGTCGCGTCCCCTGCAGACCCAGACGCTCCGGGAGGACTTCATAGCCGGGAGGAGTGGACACGTGCACCCGGAAGTCGAGCACTTCTGCCGCCTGCAGCCAAGTGTTGCAGACGTTGTTCGAATCACCGATCCAGGCAACCGTCCTCCCCTGGATCGGGCCGCGGTGCTCGATGAAGGTGAAGATGTCAGCCAGAATCTGGCATGGGTGATACTCGTTGGTCAGGCCATTGATCACCGGCACCCGCGAATTCGCCGCAAAGCGCTCGACGATCGCCTGTTCGAAGGTTCTGATCATCACCACATCACTCATCCGCGAAATCACCTGCGCCGCATCTTCAACCGATTCGCCGCGCTGCAGTTGCGAATCCCGACTGTTGAGGTAGATCGCCGACCCACCAAGCTGCTGCATGCCGGCTTCGAACGAAAGACGGGTGCGCGTGCTGGCCTTCTCGAAAATCATTACCAGAGTGCGATCGCTGAGCGGCCAGTACTTGCGGAAAGCCTTGAACTCGGCCTTGATCCAGCGAGCACGCTCGAAAAGATGCTCGAACTCGGCGCGCGTGAAGTCCTTGAACTGGAGGAAGTGCCGGGGGCGTTGCATGGCGGATCTCTAGGTTGAGGCGAGGAAGTCGCGGATGAGCGGTGCCAGGCGTGATGTCAGTTCACGTCCTTCATCGGCAGAGAAGGTCAACGGCGGCAGGAGGCGAACGACTGTGTCTGCCGTGACGTTGATCAGCAGGCCCGCCTGCAGCGCCAGCATCACCAGGTCGGCGCACGGGCGATCGAGCTCAACGCCGATCATCAGACCCTGGCCGCGAACCTCCACCACACCGGGGCAATCCGCCAGTGCCGCTGCCAGGCCGTCACGGATCAGCCGGCCAACCAGCAGCGCATGATCGATCAGCCCCTCCTTCTCGATCACTTCGATCGTGGTCAGCGCGGCAGTCGAGGCCAGCTGATTGCCGCCGAAAGTGGACCCATGCTTGCCCGGCGTGAACAGCCCCTTCGCCAGCCCGCCAGCGAGACAGGCACCGATCGGCACGCCACCGCCAAGCCCCTTTGCCAGCGTCACGACGTCCGGCCGGATCCCCGCATGCTGGAACGCAAACCAGGTTCCCGTCCGACCCATCCCGCACTGGACCTCGTCACAGATCAGCAACCAGCCACGGTCGTCGCACAGCGCCCGCAGACCCCGCTGGAACTCGATGTCGGCGGCGTTGATGCCCCCTTCGCCCTGGACGATTTCCAGCATCACCGCGACGACATTCTTGTTGGCGCGGGCCAGCGTCCTGATCGCTTCGAGATCGTTGTAGCGGACACGCAGGAAACCCGACACGAGCGGCTCGAAGCCGGCCTGGGCCTTGCGGTTTCCAGTCGCCGAAAGGGTTGCCATGGTACGGCCATGAAAGGCCCTCTCCATGACGATCGTCGCCGGACTGTCGACCCCTGACTGATGCCCATGCAGGCGTGCCAGCTTGATCGCCGCTTCGTTGGCCTCGCACCCGGAATTGCAGAAGAAGACTTCGTCCATTCCAGAGAGAGCCACCAACTTGTCGGCCAGGCGCTCCTGTTCCGGTATCCGGTAGAGATTCGACGAGTGGAGCAGAAGTGACGCCTGCGCAGAGATTGCCTTGACGAGCGTCGGGTGACCGTGTCCCAGCGTGTTGACGGCAATCCCCGACAAGGCATCAAGGTAGACCTTGCCCTCGGTATCGGTCAGCCAGCTGCCTTCGCCGTGACCGAAGGCGACCGGCAGGCGGGCGTAGGTATTCATCAGATGGGACATCGAGCACTACCCATTGCGTAGGCATTGAAACTGAAACGGCGGCTTGCGCCGCCGGACAGGGATACTCTCACACGAACCCCCGCAACTACCCCCCCGAGCCTTTGGCCGGGCCTGCAGAAACCGAGATACGAGCCGCAGATTTTAAGCGATAACGCCCGCGATGTGTAGCGGGCGCAGGGAAAAAAGCTACCGGCGGATGAGATTCCAGATCGTCTCGATGCCGCCGAGCACGAGATCGGACAGATCCGCCTCCAGGAGATCGCCGCGCCTCTGCCGGGAAGACTGCGACTTCTGGCGCTCGTTGGCAATCAGTGCGTCGGCGACGGCCTGCGGATCAGTGCTCTCCTGCCGACGGGCCTTGCTCCCGAAGTCGTCGAGTGCGCTGCGCACGGCATCAGGATCGAGGATGACGATCGGCGAGCGGCAATGGTTGCAGACATGATCGCGAGTGATGTCCACCGACGCACCGCAGCTCGAGCAACGAATCGTCCGCACCTTGCGCGCCAGTTCGGCAACCTCGGCACCGTTGAGCTGGCGGACGAAACCCTTTTCGATCATGAACGCCGAAAACGCGCTGTAGCGACCATGCCGCTGCGGGCAGCGATTGTAAGCGAAGCGGCCGGCGCGCGTGCTGTCGAAACAGTTCAGCAGGGATTCCCGGCAGCGCGGACAGCGCAGAACTGAAGGCCACGGCTGGCGCTGATCGGCATGATGTTGATGCAGAAGACGAAACAGGTCGAGTACTCCGGCGGGCGCCAGTTGCGCGCTCTCGTGCTCGTCGAACCAGATGCCCTGACAGGCGAAGCAGACGTCCAGGGAGATCTCGCCGCCGAGCTGGCGCTTGAAACGGTGCACCTCCATTGTGGCACCGCAGCCGGGGCACGTGCCACCCCGTCCAGGGTGAGCGGGCGAAAGATCGGTGTGATTGTTCATGGCAGCAGAAGAACTGATGACAGAAGGCCGCATCCCGGCCTGGCAGCGACCGTGCAACAGGCTGTCGATCCGACGAAAACGGCAGTATAGCTGCAGCCTGGCCGTCGGGGGACGCCTCGCAGATCAGCGGCGCAGGCGACGAACCCAGAACAGCTCGTGGCGTCGCACCGCTTTGCGGAAGAACTCGTTCTCGCCACTTGCCGGCCAGCGGCGCCCTGCCAATAGCCGCTGGATGCGCCGCCGCAGCCTCTGCTTGCAACGCAAGGCCCCCTGCAAATCATGCTGCATCGCCAGTGCCATGGCCTTGTCGAGTTGCTCCGCAGGGCCGAGCAGCGGGCTCCACAGAGCGTCGGCGGGCAAAGGCGTCAGCGCTGGCGGCAGGGCGATGCCGTTGGCGGCCGGCCCCATCGGCCAGCGATCGTTGTCGTGCAGGTGATTGGCATACAGAAGGGCGATCTCCGGCTGCCAGGCCGACTGCTGCATGGCCAGCTCGAGCGCCTGCGTGGTGGCTACATGGTCGGCATGCGGGTCGACCTGCGGGTGCGGGGTGACGACCACCTGTGGTCGGAAATGGTCGAGCAAAGCCGCCAGATCGGCCACCAGGTTGGCGCCGCATGGCAGCCCGTTGGCATCGGCCGGCAGCAGCAGCGGGTTGTGCCGGCGAGCTTCGCGCACGTCGGCTGCGCCCGACTCGCGCGAAGCGCAAGGCGACCGGGGGTCGGCCAGCATCGCCGACAACTGCATGCAGTAGTAGCCCAGTTGCACGCAGCGACTCTGCGGTACGCCGCCCCAGAGCGGCACAGCGATGCTGTCCCAGCTGCGCAGGCGTCCCTTGAGGCGTGCGGCGGCAGCCGCATCGAGACCGAGGCGCCGGTAGTCGGCGGCCTCGGTTTCGCCCTGGGTCAGGGTGACAATTGACACGCCGGCTGTCCGCTGGTAAAGCCCGAAGGCCGCCAGCTCGGCATCGTCCGCGTGTGGCGCCAGGATCATCACCCGTTGTCGCGCGTAGTCGGGATTGCGCAGTACGTACAGCGTCGCGTCCGCCGACAGCCGGCAATGGCGACCGCTGATCCGCAGCTCACCGAGGGCCAGTGCCGCCTCCTGCCCAGACAGGTTGAGGTATCGCCGCCCGCGGACGCCACGCTCGAAATCCTGTCGGTCGCAACCGATCAGGACATGGGGATCGAGCCAGCGGCCAAGCCACGAACTGACCACCACCAGCTCGAGAAACAGCGTCTCGCCGCTGGCCAGCGGCGCACTCAACGCCACCCTCCCGTCGCCCAGCGACACGGGCTGCTGCGCCGCGTCGGCCGGGAAGGCGTACTGATAGTCCTCGCGCGGCGAATAGAAGAGATGGTCGGCAAACCATGCCTCGTGGGCAATCCATACACACAGTGACAGCAGCGCCACCAGCCACCAGCCAACGACGATTCCGACCGCTGCCAGCAACAGGACCGTGGCCAACAACAGAATGCGCTTGTGCCGGCGGTGAAGCGATAGCAGTCGTTGTTTGCGGGCACTCATGGCAGATTGACGTCGAAACACACCTTGTCGACCTTGCCTCAGGTCCGGTAGACCGGTGTCCGATGGCACCAGCGATCCTTGTAGCCACCATCAGTCCGACCGAAGGAGTAGCGCAGCGGCTTGCCGGCCGCCAGAGCTTCTTCGCGCGCAGCCTGCGCATTGACGAAGGTCAGGACACTGCCCGGGCTGTAGTCACTGCTCCGCGGATCGACGCCACCATTGACGTACTCGAGCGAGATCCACTTCGGCGCTTCCACACGGTAGAGGATCTGGATGGCAATCGGCTGCTCGTCGCGCAAGAGCAGCGAACCGGTCATGAACTCGCGCAACAAGCCAAACACCTCGGCCAGGTGCAACTCACCCCTGGCCGCGAAACCCCAGCGGCGGCGGAACAGGTCGGCATAGATCAGGGCCTGCTCGGTCGGGGAATAGTCCAAAACCGGTCGCACGCGGCCGCCGAGCTGCTCGAGCAGGCGCAGTTCCCGCCGCTGGTTGTAGAGAAACTTCCTGGAGCAGTCGGAAAGCGGGCGCAACAATGCCAGCGCCTCAGGCTGCGACCACAGGTTGCTGATCTGCCCGCGGTTGAGTTCGGACACGTAGCGCATGCGCAAACGCACCGGCACCCGCGCCCGCTCGGCAATGGGAAGTATGACTTCCGCGTTGCCGAGATCGAACAGTTCGCGCTGCCCGCGCTTCTTCAGAACCTCCTTCGACAACGCGAGATGGCGCCCCCAGCAGGGGACTGCCGCCAGCAACTCGCCGCCGGCGAAGCAGCCGAGGTAGCGCACCGGAATCTCCGCCAGTGCAGACAGGCGCTCGACGATGGCCGGGTGCGTCGCGACACTGCCGCCGAACAGCTGCCAGGCGTGCGCATAATCGGCCGCGCCGATCGGTGTCCAGCCACGCTCGCGCCAGCGACGCAAGAGACTCAACATGTGGTGCTCCGGATACAGCCGGCAGATGGCGCGCCGCGGTGCACCGGCCGCCCGGTCGACCGGCGTGCACGGCGCGCTGCCTGGCCCATCCGGCCGGGGGCTTCGCGCGTAGCCGAGCGCAAAGCCCGACGGTGCAGCTTTAGGTCAGAAGATGGCATCTTCAGCGCGCTCGCAGGCGAACCGTGAGGCCGGAATGTGCATCGTTCGCCCCTTTCCTGGCGGTTGAGTGCAGCAAAGCCTGGGGTGGTTCACAGGAAGCGAAGCTCCGTTTGCTGCGCCGCAAAACGAATTATTGCATTCCAACGTGGATCGGGGAAAAATACCGTCAGAGCTGATGGCCCGCGCGGATTGCCGGCCCCGCCAGTGGTCATGGCGCCGACTCAGGTAGCCCGGATCAGGAAAGCCATGACTGTTGTCCTTCTGTGCCCCGCATCGGTGCCAGCCGCGGTGCGTGCGGTTCAAGCGCGGTGCTGGAGGCGAGACGCGGAAGCAGCCGGCGACGCCGCGGTCTTCGCTCCGCGGCGCAGACGAGGTGATTCGGAAGGCGAGCGATTTCGGCTGCTTGATACTGCCTTCACCGGCTCGACGGGACGTGGAAGCAAATGACTGAAGCACAAGGGCCACTGATCAGCGTCATCGTCCCGGCCTACAACTATGCTCACCTGCTGCCACGGGCGTTGGAGTCGGTCCTCGCACAACGGGCGCCATGGATGGAATTGATCGTCGTCGATGATGGATCGACGGACGAGACCGCCCGGCTGTTGGCCGACTACGCCACGCGCCACCGTGAATTGCTGGCAATCAGCCAGGCCAACGCCGGCGCCGCGGCAGCACGAAACCGCGGCGTACGCCTGGCACGCGGGCGTTACGCCCTGCTGCTCGACGCCGATGATGAACTGCTGCCAGACGCTCTGCAAAGCTTGCGTGCAACCGTCGCCCGACATCCTGAAGCCGGCACGGTCCTCGGAGCACAGGTATCCGTCTACCCCGATGGCCGTGAACGACTTCGAGCGCCGACAAGGGTACCCGTCGCCTCGCCGCTACAGTTGAGCAAACGCTACCTGCTGCAGAAGCGCATCGCCATCTCGCATGGCAGTTCCTTGTTCCGCCGTGACCTCCTGCTGCAGCGACCCTATCCCGAGAGCCTGCGCGGTGGGGAAGACGTCCCGGTCTTTGTGCACATGCTGGTGAGCGCGCCGGTGGTGACGACCAGCGCCGCTCTGGCACGAATCCACAAGCACCGTGACAGCCTGCGCCACGATCGGCAGAACGAGGAACAGCGTGCACTGTCGATGATTGACGAGGTGTTTGCCAGCTTGCCGGTAGAGTGTCAGCCACTCCGCGATCGCTACGCTTCGCAGCGCTATCTCTCGCTCTTCCGTGCCGCTCTGCAGGCGGGCGACCGGGCTGCGGCCAGGCGCTTTTATCAGGCAGCCTGGCGCTTGAACCGCCTGCAGACCTTGCGCTGGAGCTACCTGCGCAAGGCCGTTCGCCTTTCGTTGCGGTGATGCTTCGTCTTTCCAGTCTTGGCGGAGGCTCGCCACCGAATGCTCACGACATGACGATTCATGTCGGCCCAGTTGTTGTGGCTCTTCTGGGCAGCGTGCTGCTTTCGCTGCTGGCGTTCTCGCAGGCGACCATCGTCGGCAGGGATGCTGCGCTCTATCTCGACCTCGCCCGGCAGGCGGTCGAGCACGGTCCGGCGGCGGTTTTCCGGGTCTATGACTGGCCCTGGTTCTCGCTGCTGCTGGCGGCAACCTGGAGTGTTTTCGGGCTGCCGCCGGAAGCAGCAGCCTACCTCTGGTGTACGGTTTTCATGGCTGGCACCAGCGCCGTGCTCGTCCTCGTGACACTACGATTCTTCCCCGCGAGTGGCTACTGGGCCTCACTGGTGGTCTTGTCGCTGCCGGCGTTCAACCAGTTCCGCGGCGACATCATCAGGGAACACGGTTCCTGGTTCTTTTCCATCCTTGCCCTTCATCTGGCTCTACGGTGGTTCGAGCATGGCGGTTGGTGGCGCGCAGCCGCAGTGCAGTCAGCGATTGCGCTGGGGGCACTGTTCCGGCTCGAGGCGTTCACGCTCGTGCCGGCGCTCGCCGCGTGTATGCTTGGAGAACTGGCAACGCGGCGGGGATGGGGGCGACTGCTGCAGCTCAATGCGCTGCCGCTGGCCGGAGCAGTGGTAGCGGGCCTGGCGCTCCTCGCCGGAGCCGAAATCTCCCAGCCGCGAGTCGCCAATTTCCTCGCTTTGATTGATCCGCAGCAGCTCCTTCGCAGTCTTGATGCGATGGCCAGCCAGCTCGCAGACGCCATCCTCGAGTATCACGCCAGGGAGGATGCGCGACAGATTCTCATCTTCGGCCTCTTGCTCACGCTGTTCGTGAAGTTCTGTACGCTCAATGGACCTCTCTGCCTGCCTTTTCTCTACCGTGCCAACTGGGTGGCCGTCGGCGAGTACTGGCGGAAGCTGCGCCCCCTTGCCTGGACGTGGATCCTCTACCTCTGCGTACTGCTGATCTTCTTCATCAGGTTTGGCTACATCAACTCACGTTACACGAGTTTCCTGAACCTGCTGGTCGTGCCCTTGCTCACCATGGCGCTGATCCTGTTCTGCCGGAGCCATGCACGCTGGTCGCGATTCGTGGTGCTCGTCCTCCTTCTCCTGATGGTGCGCAACGTGGTCTCGCTCGGCGCTGGGAAGACCCATTACCTCGAAGCCGCGACCTGGGTCACCGAAAACACCCGTTCTGACGACTCCGTGTATTACGAGGACGCACGAATCGCGTATTACGCGGGCAGAGGTTACCCGGTGTCGCCCCTGACCGGCGAGCAGTTGATGGCCGCCGATCCGCCACCGGGATTCCGTTATTACCTGTTCACGCACAAACCCGACGACGACAAGCTGCAGCGCTGGCTGGCGACGCAACAGAAGCAGGTCATCCGTCGCTTCGCGAACCGCAAGGGAGAAACGATCCTGGTCATTGGGGAATGAAGACTGCCGGGCCGGAATTCGCGAGCAAGCTGCAGGCGTCGCGCGCGCGCACACTCGAGCAGCAGTCGCGGATATGCGCCAGTACCGAGCAGGACACTCCTCGTTGACTGACGCAACGAAGCTCGCAGATACTTGCGGGGACGCCATTGATCGCCCATCCTGCCGCCGACCGGGCATCCGGTCCACTCTCATCTCAGTCGCCGACGGCCGGTTGCGCAAGCGCCGGCACATCGATTCGCTCACCACGCTGGCGCGCGTCGCCGGCTCCGTATATCGCTGCCCCTCGGCAACTGGACAGATCACAAGACATGTCTGAACGCGTCCCGCTCAACCAGAGACTATTCGATCTGCCACTGCTGCGCACTTTCGGCAGATCGATCCATTCCCGACGGCTTGCCGGCGAGCCGCGAGGACAATCGACGGCTACCCGTTTTTTCAGGAACCTCAGGCAACTGGACTCACTGCAGGGGCCGCTGCGGCCTCTCGTGGATGGTCGTGAGCCGATCCGAGTCCTTGTGGCAGGTTGCAGTTTCGGCTGCGAGGCCTATTCGCTCGCAGCTTACCTTGCCGTCGAGTTCCCCACGCTCGACTGGACAATTGACGCTTTCGACATTTCAGAGGACGCCGTTGCCGTTGCCCAGCGGGCAGTCTACGGCAGCAAGTACGGGCTTGCCGATCCGCTGCGCGGAGAGGCGCGGCGCTACGCGCAACGCTTGCTCGAGCCGTGTGGCGCGGCGTGGACCATAGCCGCCGACATCCGCCAACGCGTTCGGGTTTCACACGGCGACCTACTGGCAGGCGATTTCACCGCTGCCCATGGCTACGAACTGGTGTTTGCCCAGAACTTCCTGCTGCACATGGACGATGCTATCGCTGCCATGGCCTTCGCGCGCATCGTCGGTGCCACGCGGCCTGGCGGTGCGCTTTTCGTAGCCGGAATGAACCTCGACGGCAAGGTCGCGCTCGTCAGGAGCCACGGTCTGATCGCCGTCGACTGGGAAATCGAAGCCATCCACAACAGCGACCAGATGCGTCGCTCGGCGTGGCCCTGGGGATACTGGACACTGGAACCGATTGACCGGTCGCGACCCGATTTGATCGTCCGCTACAGCACCATATACCGCACACCCAGCGATTCGACATCGCACGGATGATCATCCACTCTCTGCCAGTGGGCGCCGCTGCTCCCGGGGTGCCTAGGCCTGCCCCTTACCCGAAAAATTAGGACTGGACTTTCTTGATCGAACCAATTATGGTTCGGTATGAATGAGCAAAACCAAGTCAAGCGAGCGCTGAGACAGCAAGCCTCGATTGAGGTTATCCGAGAGCTGTTGGCGCGCAAGGAGCATCGAAGTCTATCCTCGGTTGCCGAGTCGATTTGTCAACACTTCGGCTTGCGTGATGCCCGCGGGCGTAGCCAGATCGCAGGCTGCGTCAAGGCGCTGCGTGAGTTGGAGGGGGCGGGGCACTTCGTTCTGCCGGCACCGATGCGCAAGCGCCGTACGGCCGCAGGGCCGCGGCGTCTGGGTCAACCCGTTGATGGGGCGATGGACGTGCCGACGGTGCTCGCAGAGCTTCGTGGGCTGAGGCTGGTCCTCGTTGAGACTCTCGAGCTGATGCGGGTGTGGAACGAGTTGATGCTGTGCGAGCATCCGCAGGGGGCTGGGCCTTTGGTGGGGGCGCAGATGCGCTACCTGATCGGCTCTGAGCATGGCTGGCTGGGCGGCTTTGGTTTTGGGGCGTCGGCGCTGCATCTGGCCGACCGAGAGCGATGGATCGGCTGGAACGATCATGCCCGGCGCCAGCACCTGCACGGGGTGATTGGCATGAGCCGCTTTCTCATCCGCCACTCGGTGCACTGCCCGAATCTGGCCTCGCACGTGCTGGGGATGGTCTTGCGGCGCGTGGGTGCGGATTACGAGGCCCAGTACGGCTATCGCCCTTGGCTGGTGGAGAGCTTTGTGGACACGCAACACTTCATCGGCACCAGCTACCGGGCAGCGAACTGGCTGGAGATTGGCCAGACCAAAGGGCGTGGCCGACAGGATCGCTTCAACGAGAACGCGAAGACGGTCAAGGCCATCTACGTCTATGAACTCGAGCCCGATGTACGCGCCCGCCTGGCAGCCATTGCCGAACCGCTCCAAGTGACTGCGCTGCAGATCAGCGAAGGTCTGGAGGGGGACGAGTGGGCGGGCCATGAGTTTGGCGGAGCGAACTTGGGGGACCGGCGCAGCAACAGGCGGCTGGCCGACTTTGCCCGCACGATGGGCGAGATGCCGGGGCGCGCGTTCTGCGGTGCCGCGCAAGGAGACAAGCCGGCGATCAAGTCGTACTACCGGCTGATCGAGCAAGCCGATGACTCGCTGGTCACCATGCAGGCGATCCTGGCCCCTCACCAACGGCGCACGGTGCAGCGGATGAAGGCGCAGTCGACGGTACTCTGCGTTCAGGACGGGACCGAGCTGAACTATTCTGGTCTGGTCCAGTGTGCCGGGCTGGGCGTCATCGGCAGCAACCAGACGGGTGCCCAGAGTGGGGGACTGCACCTGCATTCGACGCTGGTGCTGACTACCCAGGGCCTGCCGCTGGGGGTCCTGAGGGCACACTGTGCGGCACCGACGCACCGGGCAAAGGAGGACCTGCGCCCGGCGTCGGCCATACCGATCGAAGAGAAGAAGACCTTCACTTGGATCGAGGGTCTTCGCCAATGCAACGATCTGGTCCCCGCGCTGCCCGACACGCGCCAGGTCTGCGTGATGGATCGCGAGGCGGATTTCTTCGAACTGTTTGACGAGCCACGCCAAAGCGGCCGCGTCGAACTGTTGGTTCGCGCCAAACATGACCGCGCCACCCGCGAGGCACTCAACCTCTTCGAACTCGTCAGACAAAGCCCGGTGCGACGCCAGCTTCGCATCAACGTGCCGCGACAAAGCGCTCGGGCCAAGAAAAGCAAACAGAAGGCACGCGACGGGCACGCACAACGTGCCGCGCACGTCAACTTGCGCTACCGCGAAGTCGAACTCCGCCGGCCGTCGAAATACCCGGCCCGGAAGGCCCTCAGGCTCTGGGTGGTGCAGGTCCAGGAACCCTCGCCGCCAGCCGACGCCGAACCGCTCGAGTGGTTCCTGATCACCACCTGCGAGATCACCACACCAGAACAAGCCCAGGAGTGCCTGCGGTGGTACTGCCTGCGCTGGCGGATCGAAGACTGGCATCGCGTATTGAAGAGCGGCTGTCGCATCGAGGCGCTGCAACACAAGACCGCTGAGCGACTCAAACGGGCCATCGCCATCAATCTCGTCATCGCTTGGCGCATCATGCTCATGACGCTCCTGGGCAGACAGTGCCCCGATCTTCCCGCCGAGGTCTTGTTCTCCGACGCCGAGATCGAAGTGCTGCAGGCCTACGCAAAAAAAAACAAATCCCCAAGCCCACTCGGCTCGGCGACGCC
>ERZ761603.320-NODE-320-length-41186-cov-14.459823_pt1 | contig 41186 bp, 38 predicted proteins | sample MGYA00511879_ERZ761603 | MGnify/ENA primary metagenome ERZ761603 (study PRJEB28899, sample SAMN02850040) | bioreactor sludge metagenome | biome: EBPR Sludge; feature: EBPR Bioreactor; material: flocular biomat | place: Australia: Thorneside Wastwater Treatment...
GTTGCCGCCGCGGCGAGGCTGGGGTTCGCCGCGAGGCGTGCCCGGGTTGATCTCCTGGGCGGAGTGGTGCGTGTTGAGTGGGGGCGAGATGGGCTGCGGCTGACCGGCCCGGCGGAGCGGGTTTTTCGAGGCACGGCCCAAGTCTGAATGCCTCGCCCGTGGCATACGGTCGCTCATGCCCGATCCCTCGCCCGAGCGGAGGCTCGCTCTCCGCATCGTCACCATGCCCCGCGACACCAACCAGTACGGCACCGTCTTCGGCGGCGTCATCCTCAGTTATATCGATCAGGCCGGTTTTGTCGAGGCACGCCGGCACGGCTCGCATCGCTGGGTGACCGCCGCGATGGACCGGGTGGACTTCAAGGCCCCTGTCCATGTCGGCGATATCGTGACTCTCTTTGCCGCCACCACTCGGATGGGCACCAAGAGCGTCACTGTGCTAATCGAGGTGGAGGCCGAGCGGTTCAACACCGGTCAGACCGTGGCGGTGACGAGCGCCGAGATGACGATGGTCGCGGTGGACGGAGCGGGCCACGCGATCCCCTTCCGGGGTCCGCCGACGGTCTGACGGGCGACTCTCACGCGCTACCCTACGCCGATGATCGACAACGCCAATCTCGCCACCCATCTTGCCAACGGCATCCTGGTCGCGCACGTGCGCTGCCAGAAGATCGGCGACTTTGAGGCCGCGCCGCTGAAGTCCGACATCGAAAAGGTCGCGCCCCTGTCGGGGTGGAAGGTCATCATCGACATGAAGGACGTGCTGCTCATGGGTTCGAGCGGCATCGGCACGCTCGTGAACACCAAGAAGTCGTGCGATGCGAACAAGGGCAGACTGATCATCTGCGGCCTGTCCGACGAGTTGTACGGCGTGATGAAAGTTTCGGCCCTTACCAAACTGTTCACGATCAAGAAGGACGTGACCGAGGCGCTCGCCTCATTCTGACGGGCGTTCCCATGATCCCCAGCGAACCATCGGTCGGCGGTGGAGACGCGAGCGGCGGGGTACCGCGATTGGCGGTGTATCTCTCCGGCGGCGGACGGACGTTGCTCAACCTGCACGATGAGATCCTGGCCGGGCGGCTGCGCGCGACCATCAAACTTGTCGTGGCGAGCCGGCAGTGCGCCGGAGCCGAGCGGGCGCGCGCCCGGGGTCTTCGGACGATGGTGATTCAGGGTGTGATACCCCGCGGCGACAACGCCGCCCTGCTTCGAGAGTGCGGCATCGACTGGGTCATCCTCGCCGGATACCTCAAACTCTTCCAGATCCCGCCGGCGTACGCTGGGCGGGTGGTGAACATCCACCCCGCCCTGCTCCCCAAGTTCGGCGGCCCGGGCATGTACGGGCATCATGTTCACGAGGCGGTGCTGCGGGCGGGAGAGACCGAGAGCGGTTGCACCGTGCATCTCTGCGATGATGAGTTCGATCGTGGCCGCATCCTGCTTCAACGCCGGTGCCCCGTGCTGCCCGGCGACACGCCCGACACCCTCGCCGCGAGAGTCTTTGCCTGCGAAACAGAGGCGTACCCCCAGGCTCTCCGCGAACTCTTTGAGTCCGGTGCTCCCAATCGTCCCGGGGTGAAGCCATGACGCCCCGTCGATGCCGCGTGACCGGATGGGCGGGCGCGTTGCGCATCGCGCTTTTCTCTGTCGCTGTGTCGTACGCGGGTCTCGTGCCCGCCCCAACGTGCTGGGCGTCACCGGCCGCGGATACTCCAGAGGAAATCTCTCGCCGGGCGCTGGAGGCCTTTCATCAGAAGGACTATGCGAGGGCCGAGGCGCTGCTCCGCAAGCAACTGGAAGCACGGCCCGACAGTTTCATCGCCCCCTACAACCTCGCGTGCTGCCGCGCGATGCAGAACGACCCGGAGGGCGCGGCGGAATGGATCGCCAAGGCCATCGAACTGGGCTTCTGCGACAGGCGGCAACTCGAGGCCGATCCGACCCTGGCCCCGGCCCGGGATCATCCCAAGTTCAGGGCCATCCTGGACCATTGGGGCGAGATCCTCGACGCCCAGCGAGACTTCCTCGTGCAACGCGCTGCGGCGCAATTCAAGGGGCGAGACTACACCGATGCACGCGATGATCGGCTCCGGCTCTGCTTCCGATCGGCGTTCAACGAGAAGGCCCTGAAGGAAGCCCGCGAAGAGATGACCCGCATCGCCGACTGGGCGCGGGCGGAACTCTTCCCGGAGATCCTCAACCCCGAGAAGGTGAAGGATGATGCGTGGGTGATGGTTGTGCTGCCGACCCGGTCCGACTTCATGCGATGGGCCGCATCGGTCTATGGCGAAGCGGCGGTGCAGGGAAGCAGCATGATCGGCGGGGCGTACGAGCATGATGCCAAGCAACTGGTGAGCATGGACATCGGCCCCACGCTGCGGCACGAGTTCCTGCACGTTCTGCACTGGAGGGACTGCACCCGCCGCGGCCAGGCCCACCCCATCTGGATCATGGAGGGTTTGTGCAGCCTCGCCGAGGATTACGACCTCGAGGGGGGCAAGGTCCGCCCCGCGACCAGTTGGCGGACAAACATGGCCCAGCGCATGGAACGGGTCAAGAACCTCCAGCCTATCGAGAAACTCGCGGCGATGACCCCGCTCCAGTTCTCCGGACGGCGTCCCCTCGCCAACTACGCACAGGCCCGCACGTTCTTCCTGTACCTGCACGATCAGGGCAAACTGAAGGCGTGGTACGAACATTACACGGAGAACTTCGCGGCCGACCCCACCGGGGTCGAGTCGATCGTGGCTGTGCTGGACCTACCGATCGCGAATGTGAACCGCAACTATCGAGCATGGCTGAGGGGCCTGCCACCGGTGCCCGAGGTCATCAAGTCCGGCTCGGCCAGTTTGGGGATCGAGGTCGATGCGGGATCGGGCGAGGGGCCGGTGGTGGCGTCGGTCGCGCGGAACGCGCGGCACATGCTCGACCCCGCCACCTCGCTGCGCAAGGGCGACATCATCACCAGCATCGGTGGGCGTGCGGTGCGCGACATCGCAGAACTCGTCCGCGTCTTGAGCGGGTTCGGTGTCGGCGAAGAGGTGGAGGTCGAATACCGCCGGGGCCGGAACTTCGCCTCGACCCGTATCCGCCTCGTGCCGAGGTAGCGGCGTCTCATTAGAAAACAACCCCGCGCCGGGCGCGGGGTTGAATCTGAAGTTCATACTACGCTCGTTCTGGTGCTTCTGGGTTCAGCAGCCGCCGGCTTCCCAGAGCGTGAAGAACGTCTCCACATCGGAGCCGTCCACGCTGCCGTCCTGGTTGGTGTCGCCGCAGGTCTCTCCCGTTTCCCATGTGCGGTAGAAGGCCTCGACATCGGAGCCGTCGACGCCGCCGCTGTTGTCGAAGTCCGCCGGGCACGCCGGGCATGATGAGCCGCAGTCCGCGTTGCCGACGTAGAAATCCACGGCGATGTTCAGGTCGTCGCCGCCCAGCGGGCGGATGTGGAATCGCCCGTTCGTTGCGGCGCTCTCCAACGGACGAACGAGGTAGTGCCCGACGCCCAGGTAGTACGTTCCGAGTTCGATCCCGGGCGAGGTTGCCCCGGTGAAAGGCTCGCCGTTGGCCTGGTATGGTCCACGAGGACCGGCATCGCCGAAGGACATCTGCGGGAAGAGACCCGGCCCGTCGTCATCGCTCGTGTGGCGAAGGTTCCCCGCCGCATCGAAGAGGAAGGCGATCTGGTCCGCATCACCCGTCGGATCGCAGCGTGCAAAGTCGATATCGAGGAAGGACTCGGGCGATGAGCCGTCCACCGCGCGGCAGACCTCGAACCGGTACCAGAGCACGTTCTTCTGCCCCGGCAGCACGTTCGGGCCTTGCGCGCCGGGCGCGACGAGTTGGCCCAGATCCGCGGCGTTGTCGGGCGCGACCGACGGCGCGAGCGCGTTGCTCACCACGTTGCTGCGGATGGTGAGTGACACGGAACCGGCGGTTCCCGGCGAGACGGGCGTGACGATGAAGGCATCGCTGAAGCGAGTTCCGCCTTCCGCCACCGCGAGGTAGTAGGTGTTGGTGGCGAAGAGTTCTCCGTCGTAGCCGTCGAACTGGGCACCGTTGCCGTCGCCGGCACGCCGGCCGATGCCGAAGGTGAGTTGCGCCAGTTCATCGGGGCCGCTGTTCTCATCCTGCCAGACGATGTTCCCGTCCGAACCGAAGAGGGCCATCGCCGTGTTGGCCATCCCCGAGTTCAAGGTAGTGATGTCGAGGTACGTCCGCAGCGCATCGGTGACGTCGGTGGGGAGGTTGAAGCGATACCACCGCACCTGGCCCGCGGTGTGCGCATCCGTCCGGCTGAGTGCATCACCCAGTGTGCCAAGGTCGGTGCTGGTCGGCGGTGTCACGGGTACATCGCCGGTGAGGATGAAGGGCAGCGTCACCGTCTGCCCGGTGCATGCCCCCGTGGTAAAGGCCGTGCGGCGGTGGTCGGTCGTGCCCAGCGCCCCCCCTTCAAAAATCCCGTTGTTGTTGATGTCAAGCCCCCAGGCCTCGGCCGTCGATCCCGGGCCGGTGGTCAGGCGGTTCAGACCCCACGTGCGCGAGGGGTTGCCCGTCGTGATGGGAAGGAGCGTGGTGGTGCCCCGGGCGAAGAACTCCATCTGGATGTAGACCTGATTGTCCGGCAACGTCGGGTAGGGCGCAACCAGGTTGCTGGTCAGGTTGTACAGCCCGTTACCGAGGTTGTTGATGACGAACGTCTGCCGGAACAGAGGCGTCTGTCCCGCGGTGACCATCGGGTTGTTGGAGAACGAGGCCGTGTCCCAGATGGTCACACGAAGATCGTAACTGATGAGGCTTGTGCCGCTGTTGGCGAGAGGTACGCGGATGGACCGGAGCACATTGTTCGTCGTGGTCGCCCACGGGCCGACAGGCCCGAAACTCACATCCTCCAGGATGTTCGAGTTGGCGATGTAGGCGGCGCATGCCGCCCCGGTCTCCGTGTCATAGACCGTTGCGGCACGCTCGCCGTATCCCCGGGGCACTTCCACGGCCTCGGTCCCGTTCCACACCAGTTCACGCACCGGTGTGCCCGCCGGGACCGGCTCCTGCCCCCAGGCCGCGCCGCACGCGGCTCCCGCCACACCCATCAGCGTTAGTAAACGCTTGCTGCTCATCGAACACTCCTTGTTTCACTTCACCCCGCCTCTTCGGCCATCGCCATGATGGGCGTGAGCCGCCGCCCTCTGCGAATGTGGCTTCGGCCACACGCTCGGGGCGAAAATCGGCCTGACTGTATGGTTGCCCGAATCAGGGGGTGCCCGAACAGTGGGCAAGCGGTCGCGGAGAGGAAAAAGAACACCCTCCCGCGCTACGGGAGGGTGTCGTCGGTTCGGTTCAAATCAAACAGAAGCGGAGCGCGATGCGCATCCGCCGCAAGGTCGGATCAGACCATTTCCTTCAGCGCCTTGAGAGGGCGAACTTTGACGACGGTGCGGGCGGGCTTGGCCTTGACGGTCATCATCTCACCTGGCTTGAAGGGGTTGGCCTTCTGGGTGGCCTTGGTGGCGGGCTTGTGGATGGCGCTGATCTTCATCATGCCGGGGACCACGAAGACCTTGGGCTTGTCGGGGCTGGGCTTGGCCAGGTCGACGGCGATGACCTTGCCGAGTGCCTCGAAGACGCCGGCGACCTGCTTCTTGCTCACGCCGGGGACGTGCTCGGCGAGAATGCCGAAGAGTTCGCTCTTCTTGCGGGGCTTGCCGGAGGCGGTCAGTTTGGGGGGCTTGGGGGTCGCGGCTTTGGCGGCCTTACCGTTCTTCTTCGCCATGTGATTCTCCAATCGAGGCTATCTCCCAGGAAAACGAGCGTTTTCTACTTGGGAAAGCATGGTTATACCGGGTCTCCCGCCGTTTCGCAAGTCCACACGTCAAAAAATCTCACAATTCCGGCGTTTTTTTGCCGGTTTCTTCCGCGGAGCGTGGAATTCCGCGAGAAATCTCCCCATTTTGATCCGCCGCACCTTCCGGCGAGAGGCGGACCAGCAGCGCCGAGTGGTCCGACACGCGCTTCTCCCGGGCTTCATGCAGGTGCGTCGCGCTCTCCAGACGCTCCGCCAACGACGGTGAGAGCCACGCCGCGTCGATTCGTCGCCCCTCGCCCCACGGCGCCACCCACGTCGCCTCGCGCACGCCCGGGTTCAAATGCCGCCAGGCGTCCACCCACCCCAGGCTTGCCAGCGTCCCCATCAGCGCCTCGCACGCGAAGCACCCCGAGGCCGCGTCCTGCCCGCGGCGGCCCGTGTTCAGATCGCCGATGATGACCGCGTGCTGCCCGAGTCGCTCGTGCCCCAACCCCACCAGTCGCTGCCAGTGGAACGCTTTGCCTCCGGGGTCCGAATCATCGGGAACATGGACGCCCGTGATGTGCAGGTCAGACTCGGGCAGGTACGCATCGAGGAAGCGGCCATCGGGCCGCCCCTGCACCCCAGTGGGACGGATCGGCTCCCGGGCCGCGATCAGCACGCCGTTGGCCCGGTCCGGCCCGTGACTTGCGGCCTGATGGATCAACCCGTGATCCGCGAGAACTCCCCGGATCTGCCCGCCCCGCGCGGCGCGAAACTCCGACAACACCACCACATCGGGCGCGTGCCGAACGAGAAAGAGAGCGATCTCCGGGATGCGCTCCGGCCCGCCGCCGTGGAGGATGTTCCATGACAGGAAGACCACAGGAGGAGCATAGCGAACTTATGACCAATCACCAAGCTGAGCCCGATGGACTACGTGTGAAGTATTCGTTCCACGAACAGTAGAGAGTCCTGAATGATCGTTTTACATCCTTTCACGTAGCGGGCCGGACCGTGTGTTTCACTGCCCACGCCACACGAAACTCATTGCAAAATACGCTTCCGAGAACAAGGCTACGCCCCGTGATATGCACGCCAAGAATCAGGTGAGGGGAAACTCGTCTTGCGAGGGCATGATCTCTGGCGGGAACAGGCCGCAGATCACCCGGGCAGATTGACAAAGCACGCACATGACTGATCCGAACGAACAGGAAGTGACGCGGCTGATCGAGCGGGCGGGATCGGGGGATATCCGGGCCACCGAGGCGTTGCTGCCTTTGGTCTACGAGGAACTGCGCCGCCTCGCCGCGGCGCATCTGGCGCGAGAGCCGGCTGGGCACACGCTCCAGCCCACCGCCCTGGTTCACGAGGCGTACCTGCGTCTGATCGGCGGCGGGGGTGTGGTGTGGGAGGGGCGCAAGCCCTTTTTCTTCGCCGCGGCGACGGCGATGCGCCGGATTCTCGTGGACCACGCGCGTCATCATCGTGCCGCGAAGCGCGGCGGCGACCGACAGCGCGAAGAGATGGAGTTCGCGGAAGCGCACATGCCCGACCCCACCCCCTCGCCCGCGGATGGTGCCGTGGATGTCCTGCAACTCAGTGAAGCCCTGTCACGCCTTGAACGCCGCGATGGCCGCCAGGCCGAGGTCGTGCTGCTGCGGTACTTCGGCGGGCTGGGGGTCGAGGAGACCTCCAGGGCGCTGGGCGTGTCGGAGGCGACCGTGAAGAGCGATTGGATGTACGCCAAAGCCTTTCTTCGGCGTGAACTCTCCCGGATGGAGGGCGCGTGATGGGGTGTGAGGAAATGGAGCCTTCGATCGACACGACGCGGCAGGAGCGGATCCGCGGCATCTTTCTGGAGGCCGCCGCGGTTTCGGTGGAGAAGCGTGCAGCGCTGGTTGATTCACGCTGCGGCGGTGATGCCGTGCTGGCGGCGGAGGTGCTGTCGCTTCTGGAGCATCACGAAGATGAGAGCGGGTTTCTTGAAGTCTCGCCCGTACCCGAGGCGATGCGGCCTGCGGCACCGGGCCTGGCGACGGGTGATATCGCCCCCGGCGGCAGACCATTCGCCGGCGGCCGGTACAGACTGCTGCGAACGCTGGGCAGCGGGGGGATGGGGGTCGTCTACGAGGCCGAACAGGACTCGCCGCGGCGGAGGGTTGCGCTCAAGGTGGTCCGCGCCGGGGTCTTGTCCGCCGGGACGCTGCGGAGGTTCCGGCACGAGGCAACAGCGCTGGCGAGACTCTCGCACCCCAATATCGCCCAGGTGTACGAGACAGGTCTGGACGAGAGTGGTCCCGGCGGGGCGGTCCCGTTCATCATCATGGAACTGGTCGATGGGCGTCCGCTGAGCGCGTACGTCAAGTCCGTGCGTCCGTCGGTGCGCCGGCGGCTGGAACTCTTCGTGCAGGTCTGCGATGCCGCTGCCCACGCCCACGAGCGGGGCGTGATCCACCGCGACCTCAAACCCGCGAACATTCTCGTTGACGGTGGGGGGCGCGTCAAGGTGCTTGACTTCGGGGTGGCCCGTCTGGCGGATGATGCCGCCCGCACCGCGGGTCCATCGGCGACGGCCAGCGGGCAGGTCATCGGCACGCTTTCGTACATGAGCCCCGAGCAGGCGCGGGGCGAGGCCGAGGCGATCGACCTTCGGGCCGATGTCTATTCGCTCGGCGTGATCCTGTACGAGTTGCTGTCGGGGCGATTGCCGATGGACCTCTCCAAATGTTCGGTGTACGAAGGGGTCCGACGAATCATCGACGATGAGCCGAGCCACCTGGGCACGCTCGACCGCTCGCTGCGGGGCGACCTCGAAACCATCGCGGCCAAGGCTATCGAGAAGGATCGGGAGCGACGCTATCCCTCCGCATCGGCACTGGCCGAGGATGTGCGTCGGTACCTCCGCGATGAACCGATCGGGGCCAGGCCCGCGACGACGTGGTATCAGGCGACGAAGTTTGCACGGCGGAACAAGGGATTGGTGGGGGGTGTGGCGGCGGTCTTCGTGACGCTGAGCGCCGGACTTCTCGGCACGGCGTGGCAGGCGCGGGCGGCGGGGTTGGCCCGGGATCAGGCGCAGACCGAGGCCGAGTCGACCCGCCAGGCCCTGGCGTTTCTCGGGGACCTGCTCGCCGCGGGATCGCCGGAGAATGCACGCGGCCGCCAGCCCACCGTCCGTGAGGCGTTGGACAGCGCCGCGGCGAAGGTGGAGCGTGGTGATGTGAAGTCCGAGCGGGTCCGGGCCTTTATCCACGCCGACCTGGGCCGGGCGTACGCGGCGCTGGGCGAGTACGAAACGGCGCAAGGGCATATGGAGAGGGCGCTCGACATCGAGAAGCGGATCCACGGCCCGTTGTCGGAGAACGCCCTCACGCGGATCGGCGGCATCGCGCGGTGCATGGAACTCCGCGGCATGGGGGCCCAGAGCGTGGGGATGCTCCGCGCGGCGCTCGCCGATTCGCGCCGCACGCACGGCCCGGACGCGGCATCGTCCATCTATCTTTGCATGCAACTGGCCAACGCCCTCCACCCCGCGCCCGAATGCCATGATCTGTACAAGGAGGCCTACGAGCGGTCCGTGCGGACGATGAAGCCCGATGATGACAACGCCCTGATGGCGATGGCCAACTACGGGTTCTCGCTCGAGTCCCAGGGCCGGCTCGACGAAGCCGAGCGGATCACCCGGGAGTGCTTCGAGCGGCGGAACCGGGTGTACGGTCCCGATCACCCGAACACACTCGACACGCAGACCAACCTGGCCGTGCTCTTGCTGCGGCGGGGCAAGATGGACGAGGCCGTGGCCACGGCGGAGTCCATGCTCGAAGCACAGGAACGGGTCCTGTCCTGGAACCACCCCGAGCAGATCAAGGACCGGCTCAACGTCGCGATGCTCCTGGTGCAGGCCGGTCGGCTCGACCGCTGCACCGAGTTGATGCGTCGCAACATCGAGGCGGCCCTCGATCGGCACGGCGGGGTCTGCGATGAATCACTGCGGAGCCGGGGCGTGCTGACCACGTGCCTGATTCAACAGGGCCGGTTCACGGACGCCGAGCGCGAGGCGGATCAGCAACTCAAGGATGTCCTGTCGCTTCATCAGCCCGACCAGCCCGGCGGTGATCCCCCGATGCCGGTCTTTCAGGCGTGGAGTTTGTATTATGACCTGTACCAGAAATGGAAGAGCGTGGATCCCGCCAAGGCGTCGGAACAGGAAAAGTGGAAACGGTTGATTGCCGGGACGGATATCGGAAGGGCCGCGCTCGAGGCCGAGGCGGCTCGGGGTGAGGATCATTGATTCATCATGGAGTGTCGTGTCCGAGCCGATCCCCAAACCCAGTTCACTTCCCCCCCAGAAGCAGCCGCTGCGGTCGCTCTATGTGGACCTGAACTCCTATTTCGCTAGTGTTGAGCAGCAACTGAACCCGGAACTGCGGGGACGTCCCATCGCCGTCACCCCCGTCATGGCCGATGGCGGTTGCTGCCTCGCCGCGAGTTACGAGGCCAAGCGATTCGGCGTACGCACGGGGACGCGCGTCGGCGAGGCCCGAGCCTTGTGCCCCGAGATCGTCTTTGTCAAGTCTCGCTTCCGCGAGTACATCGAGATGCACCACCGCATCATCGCCGCGGTGGACTCGTGCCTGCCCGTGGAGCAGGTGCTCAGCGTGGATGAGATGTCGTGCCGCCTGGCGAGGGGCGAGCGTGAGCCGCACGAAGCCCGCGCCCTCGCGGAGCGGGTGAAGGCCTCCATCGCGGAGCGCGCCGGGGAGTGCCTGCGATGCTCCATCGGCATCGCGCCCAACCGCTTTCTCGCCAAACTCGCCACCGAGTTGCAGAAACCCGACGGCCTGGTGGTGCTCGAGACCGGCGACCTGCCCGAGCGGCTCATCCACCTCAATCTCATCGACATCCCCGGCATCGGCAGGCAGATGGACCTCCGCCTCCGCCGCGCGGGCATCGGCGATGTGAGAGACCTGTACGCCGCGAGCGAGGCGGACCTCGAACGGGCCTGGGGCGGCGTGATGGGCCGCTATTGGCACCGCTGGCTGCGAGGCGAAGAAACAGATCAGCGTCCGACTCAACGCCGCAGCATCGGGCACCAGCATGTTCTTCCGCCCGACTGCCGCACCCGCCCCGAGGCCTACGCGGTCGCCGTGCGACTGTTGCACAAGGCCGCGGCGAGGATGAGGCACCTGGACTATTTCGCCCAGCGACTGAGCCTCTCCGTCGGCTTCGCTGGGCAGAAACGCGGGCCCTGGGGCAGCGCCGAGGAGCACGATGAACGCAACCGCACCTTTCATACCGCCGCGACACTTCCGGGAGGGAAGCAGGACACCATCACGCTCGCGGCGGTCCTGCGGGACCTGTGGGCGAGGTGCCCGGATCGAACCCCGAACTTTGTAAGTGTCACGCTGAGCGAACTGTTGCCCCGGTCGAGCGTGACGGGTCCGCTCTTCCCCGAGGAACAGCAGCGGGAAAGACTCTCGCAACTGATCGATGAACTCGATGCAAGCCACGGCCCGATGACGGTCTATACCGGGGCCATGCACGAGGCCCGGAAGCGGGCGAGCGGGGGGATCGCCTTCCGCGGGGTGCCGGACCTGAGCCTGCCGGACTCCATCGGTCCCTGATCGGCGGGACGATCTTGAACAGCATGGAACGCCGAACCGCCTCGGACCATCGCCGGACGATCCGGGGGAAGTACAATCCTTCCACGCCCGCGCCCGGCGCGGTCAGGAGATTCATCGGCATGAAATGTTCGCTCTCTGTGTTCGTGGCGGCGGCTCTGGGGTGTGCGCCATTCCTCACGGGCTGCGGGTCCGCTGTGATCGCGGCCAAGGAATACATGGGCATCCCCAAGCGCGAGCAGATGGTCGCGCGCGTGGAGGATGCTCGCAACGCGCAGACCGTGGCGAAGGAGCAGTTCGCCTCCGCGCTCGACGAGTTTCTGGCGGTGACGAAGGCCGATGGGGGCGATCTGGAAGCAAAGTACAGGAAGTTGAACGCCGAGTACGAGGCGAGCGTGAAATCCGCGAAGGCGGTTTCGTCACGGATCGCCGATGTCGAGCAGGTCTCGGGCAAACTCTTCGCCGAGTGGCAGCGGGAGATCGGCGAGTACACCACCCCGAGCCTGAAGGCGGCCTCGCAGGCGCAACTGGCGGAGACCAAGGAGCAGTACGCGAGGCTGCTGGCGAGCATGAAGAACGCCGAGGCGAAGATGCAGCCCGTGCTGGCCACGTTCAAGGACCAGGTCATGTTCCTCAAGCACAACCTCAACGCACGCGCGATCGCGAGCCTCGAGGGCACAGCGGGGCAGGTCTCGGCGGATGTGGAACGCCTCATCAAGGACATGAACGCGAGCATCGACGAGGCCAACGCCTTCATCGGGCAACTCAAGAGCGCGTAGTAAGGTCAAAGGCTCGGTCAGTGCAGGACGCGGTAGATCTCCGCCTCGTCGGTCAGGCCGAGCCGGGCTTTTTCGAGGGCGTCCTCGCGCATGGGCTTGAACCCCTTGGCCTTGGCTTTCTCGTAGAGCGCCACGGCGTCGGCCCGGTTGGCGGTCAAGGCCCGCAGTTCATCGTCCATCGTCATGATTTCGTAGACGGCCAGGCGTCCCTTGTAGCCCGTGCCGTAGCACGTCTCGCAGCGGCCCGAGCCGTCCTTCGCCTGACCGGCCCCCTCGCAGGTCTGGCAGATCCGTCGCATGAGTCGTTGCGCCAGGCAGGCCAGGAGCGACGACGTGACCAGGTACGGCTCGATCCCGATGTCCACCAGCCGCGGGATGGCGCTGGGAGCGTCGTTGGTGTGCAGCGTGGCCAGCACCAGGTGGCCCGTGAGCGAGGCCTGGATGGCGAGCTGGGCCGTCTCGCTGTCGCGGATCTCGCCCACGAGGATCACGTCGGGGTCCTGCCGGAGCAGGCTGCGAAGGCCCGCGGCGAAGGTCACGCCACGCTTCACGTTCACCTGCATCTGGCTGATGCCGTCGAGGTGGTATTCCACCGGGTCCTCGATGGTCATGACGTTGCGGCTGCTGCGGTCGATCCGCGAGAGCGCGGCGTAGAGCGTCGTGGTCTTGCCGCTTCCGGTGGGGCCGGTGACGAGGATGATGCCGGTGGGCCGCTCCACGAGGTCGAGCAGTTGGGCCTGCATGGCCCGGGTCATGCCGATCTCGTCGAGGGAGAGCTGCGTGGAGGCCTGGTCAAGCAGGCGCAGCACCAGCCGCTCGCCGTAGACCGTGGGGATGCACGAGAATCGGATATCCACCTTGCGAGAGCCGACGCGGACACTGGTGTGGCCGTCCTGCGGGGTGTGGCGGTTGGCGATGTCGAGTTCGGTCATCACCTTCATGCGCGAGGAGATGGCGGGCGCGAGCGAGAGGGGCGGGCTGAAGGCGTCCACCAGCATCCCGTCGATGCGGAACCGAATGACCAGTTTCGTCTCCATCGGGTGGACGTGGATGTCGCTGGCCCGGCGGCGGAGCGCCTCGAAAAGGATCATGTTCACCAGGCGGATCACCGGCGTCTGCCGGGCGAGTTGGAGCAGGTCGGTGGACTGGCCCGCGCTGCCCGCGGCGGCGGCGATGGCCCGCTCGTCCAGGGGCATTTCCTCGATGATCTCGGTGACGAGGTCCTGCTTCTGCTCGTAGCCCCGGTTGATGAGGTTGGCCACGCCCGCGCGGGGTGAGAGGACAAGCCGAACGGGCGAGTTGAGCAGGTCCTCGAGCATGGTGAACGTCGCTGGCTGCATAGGCTGCGACGTGGCGATGGTCATCGAGACCCCGTCCGATTCGAGGCCGGCGCACGAGTGGCGGCGGGCCACCTCGGCGGGGATCACCTCGTAGAAGCGGGTCGCGGACTCGGTGCCCCTGGGCTCGGGGATGAAGGCCAGCCCCGTGCGCTGGCTGAGCAACTCGAGTGCTCGATGCTCGTCGAGCGCGAGCATGGAGAGCAGCACATCCCACGGTTCCTCGTCCGACCCCTCGATCAACGGGAACTGGCGGATCTGCTCGGGCGACAGCGGGAGTTGGCCGAAGAGCTGTGAGAGGCGCGCCAACTCGCCCGGCGCGGGGGCGCCGTTGACATCGGATTTCCGTGCGAGCGCGGCGTTTGGCTTGCGGGCGATGGCCATGGGAGGTGTGATCTTGTTCAACGCTGCGAGTCTTGGGGCGGTGCTTCGCCCGCCGGGTTCGAGGGCTTCTTTGATTCAGGGGACGGCGGCGCGGACTCCGGGTTCTTCTCGCGGAGCGGGAAGAGCGGCGCGGCCGGGGGGGGCGTCCTCACCGAGTTGAGGTTCTCGAGCGAGACGAGGTTGATGTCGATGGCGGTGGCGGTGAGCGGGGGCACGTCCGGGGCCAGGCGCGAGGCGGCCTGCGGCCCCATCGTGAGCAGGCGCAGGTCGGCGAAGTTGGGTTCGCGGAGTATGCGCGGCGTGACGAAGATGTAGAGCGTGGTGGTCCGGCCCGTGCGGTTGTAGTCCATGAAGAGGTGGCCGATATACGGGATATCTCCCAGGAGGGGCACCTGGATCTTGGTCTTGCGCTTGGTGTCGATGTTGATGCCGCCGACGATCACCGTGCTGTCGCCGGGGACGGTGATGTTGTCGGACTCGACGGTATTGGTCTGCTTGGGCGGGGGGCTGCCGTTGGTACCAACCCCGGTGAAACTCGAGAGTTCGGCTTTGTATTGAAGTCGGATGTACCCGTCTTCGCTGATGTGCGGCTTGATGAGCAGCGTGGTGCCGGCCTCGGCGTAGCCGCCGAAGCCGGTGAGGTTGTTGTTCCCCACGCTGGTCTGCGTGGTGGTGTACGGCTCCTGATCGACGGTGGCGATGGTCGCTTCTTCGTTATCGTCCACCAGCAGCGATGGCGACGAGAGGATGCGGGCATCGGTCTTTGTCTGCAGCGCATTGATGACGATCGGCACGTACTTGTTCTCGAGCAATGCCGCGGTCAGGCCCTGAAGGCCCGCGACGGGGTTGCGGCGGTCGGTGATGCCGGCGCCGGCGGTGGTCAGGCCGAAGTTGGTCTGCACCAACCCGCCAAGCCCGGCGGCGTTAATGAGCTGCGTTTCGACGGCCAGGCGCATGTCGTCGCTCATCGACACGGCGATGATCTTGCATTCGAGGTAGACCTGCGGGCGGCGGAGGTCGAGGCGCTCGATCAGTTTGGCGAAATCCTTCTGCGCTCCGGCGGGCGCCTTCACAAGAATCTGATTGTTCTTGGTGTCGGCGATCACGAACGCGTTACGGGCGTCGATTTCAAGTCCGTCGGAAAGGCCGATTGGGGCACTTCCCGGCACGGCCGGGTTGTTATTGATATTGGCGAACGAGCCGCCGCTCCGCCGGGCGCGGTTCGCATCGTTCTGGAAGCGGCTGCCGCCGAACCCTCCCCGGTTGCTCAGCCCGGTGCCCCCGAAACCGCCGGGATTGCCGAATGACCCGAACCCGTCGCCACCGAACCCCGAGGAATCTCCGAGGAGGTCAGAGGACCCGACCGGCGTTTGGTTGTAGAGCAGGCCGTTGATCACGTCGGTGACGTCCACGGCATCGCTGTTCTTGAGTTTGTACTCGCGGATCACGATCCGCTCGGAGCCGGTATCGAGTTGCTCGATCAGCAGAGCGAGTTGGTCCTGCTGCTCGTCGGTGCCGTAATAGATGATCTGCCCGTTGGCCTCATCGACAACCATCACAGGCCCGCCGACGAGCGAGTTGCCCGTACCGCCGACCGTGCCGAAGGCGGCCCTGTTGTTGTTGAACTGAGGTTGGCCCGCGAAGTTCGGGTTGTTGATATTCTGGCTGTTGGGGTCGCTGATGGTCGTGACCTCGCCCAGGCCGCGCTGGCGGGCCATGTCGGCGATCTGGGCGGCGGCGGACCCGGCGAAGAACCGCTTGGGCTTGAGTTTGCCGGGCATGTCGATCACCGCGAGGATGCTCTTGACCTGGTCGATCTCATCGGGAAGGCCGCGGAAAATCAACGCGTTGCTCAAGGGATCCACCGTCAACCGGCTGCCGATGTTGTCGAGTGCGCCGCCGCCGGCCCCGCCTCCGCCCGCGGCGGCCATCGCTGCCCGCTGGGCCTGGAACTGGGCCATCTGATTCGGGTCCCCTCCTCCCCCCGGAGTGGATTGGCCGAGCAGTTGCAGGATGCGATCCCGAGCGGTCGGCGCGGCAACGTGAGTCAGTTCAAGGCGGATAAACTGGGCACGACCCCACTCCTGGAGTATCTTGGAGATCAGATCACCGATCACGACGAGTTTTCGGGGCGTGTCGGTGACAATGATGATGCCCAGTTCATCGATGGGCTGGAGTTTGCCCGTACCCCCGGCGCCGGGCATGCCGGGTTGTCCGCCGCCTCCACCCCCGCCCAACTGCCCCGCGATCGCCTGCTGCACCGCGCTGGGGCGGAGGTTGGGGGTCGAGAAGATCCGCGTGGTGACGATGCCCCCATCGAAGTTGACCGGGATATCGCTGACTTTGCGGACGGTGTACCAGTTGATGGTGTCGTCGAGTGTGATGGTCCAGCCGTGCTGTTCCAGGAGTGCATCGAGCAGATTCAGCAACTCGGACTTCTTGACGGGAACCGCGGCGTTGAAGGCCACCGTGCCGTCGAGGCTGTCCACGATCGTGACGTTGATCCCCAGCGTGGCGGCGACAAGATTCACCAGGGCCGAGAGTTGCACAGGCTCCGAAAAAGCCGAGAGCGTGATGAGGTTCGGGTCGGAGGTTTCGAGGGGATTCGCCGGTGCCTGGGCATCATCCGGCAGAGGCGTTCCGTTGGCCGGCTTTTGTTCCTGCGGTTGGGCCACACCAGGCCGGGGCGAGGCCTCGGGCCGGGCTGCTTCGGGACCGATGGGAGTGGCTTTCGGCGTCCCCGTGGGAACCAGAGAACTGCCATCGGCGGGTTGAAAATCCTGAGCAGCGACGAGGCCGACCGTGAAAAGGCCGGGGCCTACACCGGCGGCCATCACAAGTCCCCGGGTCGTCCACGAGTATTTCCTGCGTTGAGTCTGCACGATCATTCTCCAAACCCCTACTCCGGGCGTATACGGGCGGTTATTCGCTCCTGAAGGCTTACCAATCGGCTCGAAGTGCAAAGGTAGGCGAAAGGAATGGGCTGGCCTACGGGGCATTGACGTACGGTCATCGGGGCGGGTGAACTCGCCTGCGCGGCTCACATCGAGAAATGACAGTCGGCGTTCTCGAAAATCGGGCGGGCCAACAGCGGATCATGCCGGCGGACTCGTGTCACCGATAGGTAACAACATCCGGACGGCCTGCCTGCGCGTGTATTGTTCACGTATTGCCGGAGCTCGCACGCGAGGGTGATCGAGTCGGATGAAGCACCTGAAAGGAACGAATGTGCTTTCATGCTCGCGAGGGCGAACACATTGAGAGAAGTGAACTCTTGCGGCACGTGAAGATAACACCCATCGACGATTGATCCACCCGAATCTGTATCAGGAACACACATCATGACACGTTCTGCTCCCATCGCCTGTTTCGCCCTGGTGCTCGGCGCATCGTCGGCGTTCTGCCAGCCTGTTCCTGCGCCATCCCCGCGCGCCGCCGAACTTCCTGTCAAGGCGATCACTCTGTACCGCAGCGGCGTCGGGAGTTTCGAGCGTCGCGGCACGGTAATCGGCGACGCGACGGTCCAACTCAGGTTCAACACCGACCAGGTGAACGACATACTGAAGTCGATGGTGATTCTCGACCTCTCGAAGAACGGCCGCATCGACGGTGTGAGTTACGGCAGCCGCGATCCGCTCTCGAAACGCTTGTCGAGTTTCGGGGTGGACATCTCCGACGAGCCGCCGCTGGGCACGATTCTCGCGCGACTGCGCGGGGCGAATGTGACGGTGACGATGCCCGAGGGACCATGGACCGGAACGATCCTGGGCGGCGAGACGCGACCGCAGGCGACCCCGCCGGGGACCCAGCCGATCCAGGTTCCATACCTCAACATCCTGACGCAGGCGGGGATCAAGTCCTTGAACCTGACCCAGGCCCTCTCGGTGGAACTGCTGGACAAGGAACTCGCCGCGGAACTGCGCCGAGCCCTCGCGGCCCTCGCCGAGCACAGGGCCGACCGCGTGAAGTCCGTGGACATCGCGCTCTCGGGCGAGGGGCAACGCGAGGTGGTGGTCGCTTATGTACAGGAATCGCCGGTATGGAAAGTGAGTTACCGGCTGGTGCTCCCCGATGATGACACGCCCGCGGCGGGCCAGATGACCTTGCAGGGCTGGGCCATTGTGGAGAACACCACAGACGACGACTGGAACGGCGTATCACTCTCGCTGGTCTCCGGGCGCCCCGTGAGTTTTCGGATGGACCTGTACCAGCCGCTGTACGTCTTCCGGCCGGAGATTCCTGTGCCGACGGTTCCGGGTGTGGCGCCCCGGGTCTTTCAAGGCGGGATCGTGACCGCGGGGCGCGACATGGATGTTGCGGGCGGCGACAAGGCGTTTATGTTGCGGTTGGGCGAAGCGGCCGGGCCGGGCGCTCCGCCCCCGAGCGCTGCGCCGCAGTTCGATGCCGCGGAAGTGGCCGAGCGGGGAAGGTCCGCGCGCAGGTTCAGTTCGGAGGAACTGGGGAAATACGCCGCCGAGTCGCAGGCCAGGGCTGTCGAATCCGGGGAGGTCTTTGAGTATGAACTCGACCACCCCGTGACCATCGAGCGGCAGCGATCGGCGATGCTGCCGATCATCGTCTCGGCCGTGACGGGACGGCGGGTGAGCATCTACAACCCGGCGGACGGGAGCGAGCACCCCATGCGCGGGGTGGAAGTAACAAACACGACGGACCTGCAACTTCTGCCGGGTCCGGTGAGCGTCTTTGACCACGGGGCGTACGCCGGGGATGCGCAGGTCGGGCACGTGCCGCCCGGTGATCGTCGGCTCCTGGCCTACAGCGTGGATCTCTCGGTCTCGGCGCAGCGCAAGGACCAGTCGTCGGAGCAGGTCCGCCGTGTGCGGATCGTGAAAGGTCTGCTCGAAACCACCATGCTCCGACGCGAGGGCACCACGTTCACGTTCTCCAACAAGGAGCGTGAAAAGGCGCGGACCATCATTGTCGAGTTCCCGCGCTACGCCGGGTGGGAACTGCGCACGCCCTCCGCACCATCCGAATCCACCGAGAATCTCTACCGTTTCGAGGTCGAGGCCCCCGCCGGGAAGTCCGTGGAGTTCACGGTTGAACAGGAACGCACCGTCACCAGCGGCCTGTCGCTCACCTCGATCGACCTGCCTCAACTGTTGAGTTATGGCAAGACCGGGGGCGTGATCTCCGAGGCGGTGATCGCCGCGTTCAAGGAAGTGCAGCGACGCGCCGGCCTGGTCGCGGACGCCGAGCGACGGATCGCCGAACTCGACAAAGAGCGGGCGGAGATCGACGCCGATCAGACCCGTGTGCGGCAGAACATGGGCAGCATCGACAAAGCCACCGAACTCTACCGGCGGTACATGGAGAAACTCTCATCGCAGGAGACTCGTCTGGAAGCAATCTCGCGTGATGCCGCGGCGGCCCGCACCGAGCGAACCCGACTCCAGGACGAACTGCGAACACACATCGAAGGGCTGAACGTGGAGTGATGCGGCCCGTCGGGAATCGTTCAAGATGGTGAAGCTCGGATCCGATCCCGGGATGTCCCGGCTCGGCTCGAACCGGCTGTGATCGCCGGTCTTTATCCCCCGACCTTGCCCCAACCGGTGGTCGCGTGCCTGACGATCGAGCCGGTGGTCTGGTAGATCACCTGCTCTGCGACATTGGTGCAGTGGTCGGCGATGACCTCGCAGGCCGTGGCGACCTCGTGCAGGCCAAAGGCGAAGTCCGCGGGCATAAGCCCCTTGGAGAGTTTGTCCTCCGCGTCGCGCAGGACCGCGTCCTTGAAAGCGCTGACCGCGTGCTGACTCTGGAGCACAATATTGGCCAGCGACGGGTCGGCCTTGTGGACGCTGGTGATGGCATCGCGCACGATGCCGATCACGCTGTTGGCCATCACGCGGAAGGTGTCGGGGAAAGGCAGCCCGCCCAGTTTGGCGCCGATCACCATATCCGCCAGTTCGACCCCGATATCGGCCACGCGCTCCAGTTCGTTGTTCACCTTCACGATGGTCAATACCTCGCGGAGTTGCGCGGGGGCGAGTTCCGCGCCCTGGCGTGTCGCGTCGGCGAGGAGTTGCACGCACGCTTTCTCGAGTTCAACATCCACGGCGTCGATCGCGTCATCGAGGGTGGCGACGGCCTTCGCGGCCTGTGCATCGCGCGAGAAGATCGCCGCGAACGCGGCCTCCAGCAGGGCCTGCACACGCCGGCCCTGGGAGGCCAGGTCGGCGCGGAGGCGCTGGGTGCGTTGAACGAAACCATCGGCGCTTGAATTGGAAGATACGGGGGCCGTCATCGCTTCCTCCAACGGTAGGCGTGAGTACCCTTCCCCCCCATACCCGGAGAAGTCCCCATGTCTTTCGAGATCATCAGCGTCAAGGCCCGACAAATCCTCGATTCCCGCGGCAACCCCTCCGTCGAGGTGGATGTCCGCCTCGATTCCGGCTTCGTCGGCACCGCGGCGGTTCCCAGTGGAGCCTCCACCGGAGAGCACGAGGCGTGCGAACTCCGCGACGGCGACAAGGGGAAGTACGCCGGCAAGGGTGTCCTGAAAGCCGCGGCGAACGTCAACGAGCGGATCGCTCCCGAACTGTTGGGCTATGACGCCCGCAAGCAGGAAGAGATCGACGCCTTGCTTCTCAAACTCGACGGCACGGCGAACAAGTCGGCGCTGGGAGCCAACGCCATCCTCGGTGTGAGCATGGCGACGGCCAAGGCCGCCGCGGAGGCCAGCGGTCTGCCCCTGTACCGGTATCTCGGCGGCAGCGGGGCGAAGGTCATGCCCGTGCCGATGCTCAATATTCTCAACGGGGGCAAACACGCCGACAACACCGTGGACTTCCAGGAGTTCATGGTGCAGCCCTGGGGGTTCGACACCTTCGGCGAAGGGCTGCGTGCGGGTGTCGAAATCTACCACGCGCTGAAGAAGGTCCTCCACGACAAGGGGCTTTCGACAGCGGTGGGGGACGAGGGCGGTTTCGCTCCCAACCTCAAGAGCAACGAAGAAGCCCTGCAGATCATCGAGCAGGCGGTGGTCTCAGCCGGGTACAAATGGGGTGAGCAGATCTTTGTCGCGCTCGATCCCGCCACCAGCGAGTGCTGGAACGAGGCCGAGAAAGCCGGCAAGAAGGGGTATCTCATGTTCAAGAGCACCAAGCAGGTGCTCGGCAGCGACGAGATGATCGATCTGTGGGCGGGGTGGTGCAAAAAGTACCCGATCCGTTCGATCGAGGACGGTCTGGCCGAGAACGACTGGGAAGGGTGGAGAAAACTCACCCAGCGCCTCGGCGACAAGGTGCAACTCGTGGGTGATGATCTCTTCGTGACGAACAAGAAGTTCCTTCAGCGGGGCTTGGATGAAGGGTGCGCCAACGCCATCCTCGTCAAGGTGAACCAGATCGGCTCGCTCAGCGAAACCTTCGACGCGGTGGGTCTGGCGATGCGCAGCCGCTACGCCGCGGTAATGAGCCACCGCAGCGGCGAGACCGAAGACGCCACCATCGCCGACCTTGCCGTGGCCACCAACTGCGGCCAGATCAAGACCGGCGCGCCCTGCCGGAGCGACCGCAACGCAAAGTACAATCAACTCATCCGCATCGCCGAGGATCTGGGCGACAACGCCGTCTACGGCGGGCGGACGTGGTGGAGGAAGTAAACCCCGCCCGTTCAGCTCGCATTATTCGACCCTTCGGACCTGCCGAAGCGCGGCTTCGATCACGGGGTCCTCCGCTTTGAAGTCCGAGCCGTTCCCCGCGGCCACATCGGGTGGGATTCCGCGGCCTTCCAGGAGCGTGCCGTCGGGGAACAGGTCCTGCCACGACGGGAGTGATACCTCCACGCCGTTGCCCAACGTTGTGCCGCGTGGGTTGCCCGATGAGCCGTACGTGGTCTCGCCGATCAGCACCGCCCCGGCCCCATGCTTCATCATCAAGATGAAGGATTCGTTGCTGCTCACACACCCCCGACCGATGAGGACGACCACGCGGCCCTCGAAGCGATCGCCGGATGGCGAGATGCGGCGTGGGATCGGCTCTCCCCAGGCGTCGGGGGAGGTGGCGTCGCGGTGCCTGCTGAGCGAGTAGGTGGTGGTTTCGCGCACGAACCGTCCCGCGATACGGCGGGCCGACGGTTCTGACCCTCCACCGTTCTGTCGCACGTCGATCAGGATGGCCTTGCAATCGGCCATCCGCGAGATCGCCTCGAGCGCCGGGCCGAGGGTGTCGTCTTCACCTGCACCTCCGCCCGGCCATGAGGCGATCTGGAGATAGCCCACGCCGTCGGGCCACTGTCCGGTCGCCACGATCGCGTTATGCTGCTCGAAGCCGGGGACCAGCGTCCTGACCAGCGATGGATTGATGTTCCACTTCGCGCCGGCTCGGTGCGTTGGAATGAGTTGATCGTTCACGGCAAGGCGGATGTGGATGTCCTGCGCGGGAGCCAGGAGCCTCGCGGCGGCGCGGGCGAAAGCGGCCGGTGTTCGGGCGGCCATCATGTCACCCTCGTGAGTTGCGAAGAGTGCATCCCAGTCTTTGACTCGAAGGTCGCGGTAGGAATATCGCTCGTCAATGGCCCGACGCAGCGCATCGATCGCGGGCGAGTTGTCGCCCGGCGTGAGCCGGCGGGAGGGTTCGGGTGTCTCACCCTCGGCGGCGGTGCGGAAGGTGATGCGGGTCACTTCCGCGGGTTCGCCCTTTGAGGAGCGGAAGTTGAGCGCGCTCGGGCAGTTGATGCTGAAGCCGTACTCACGGCCCGACTCAAGTTTCACGTTCGCCACAAAGACCCGTGGCGACTCCCATCGGGGATCGCCGACCACGACCGGGAACGTCGGCCCGCCCCCGCACATGCTCCGCCCTGAACGCATGTCCTGATCAAACTCGATGCGGATCTCCGAGAGCGCCGGATCCACGCCGACATCGCCCAGATCGGGCAGGCACGAAACTACCCACGGAGGTTCGGCGGAGCAGGTCGAAGCGAGCAGGATCAGCAGCAACATTCCACGAGCCATCCGGCCCCCCCGCGGACTGATGTTTACTTGCGACCGATCAGGTAATACAGCACAAGCCCGAGCAGGGGCAGGAGAAAGATGATCAGCAGCCAGATCACCTTCTCGCCCAGCGGTCGTCCGCTCTTGAACAGTTCAACCGCGGCGATCAGCCAAAGGATCAGGTGCAGAAGACCGAGAAGTGAGTAGAGCAATCCAACCTCCTGTTACGAGTACACCCGGGCCGCGATCTCAGCGGCGACGTCGGCTGACCAGTGTAAGGCAGAACACGGCCAACGCGGACGGCGACGGCACGGCCGTGATCGTGGCGACGAAGTTGGCGACGCCGAAGTCCCCGGGGCCGAAACTGAACAAACTCCACGCTCCTCCGGAATACTGCGACGCGTTGTTGGTGTAGAAGCCCACGGCCTGACCGAGGGCGCTGGAACACTGGAAGCCGAAGGCTCCATCGAACACGAAGTTTTCAACCCCGATCGAGAATCCGATGTTGTTGAAGCCGCCCGCGGTCTGCACGTTGGGAAGCGGGATCGTCACGGTGAAGAGTTGAAGGTCGCTCGTATCGTCCGCCGGCAGCGCCACGCCCCGCACCGTCGTGCTGTAGAGCGACGCGCCGGTGCCGAACACCAAACCGCTCGGATCCCCGTCGTTGAACGTGAACACGAGGTCGGTCGTGCCGGGGTTCTGCCCGCCGAAGGTGCACAGTCCGAGCGTGATGCCCGTGAGCACGTAGTTGTCCGGCTGGAAGCCGCTCAGCCAGCCGCCGTCACCGAACTTTGTGCCCGCGGGCGTGTTGGAGTTGAAGGGCGTGAAAATACCGTTGTCGTTGATGCTGCGAAATACAGTGGTCGCCGCGGCGTGCGGTACGAACACGGCGATGGCCGCGAGGGCCATGGTGGACATCTTCATCTTCATCTGACCTCTCCTCTGCCGGGCCTGGAACGCGGTACACAGATATCCCCCCGAGCAAGAAGAGTAGTCGGAGCGATGTCGGTTGTTGCGGCACGGTTGGCGCAATAAAAAAGGACCGGCACAGCCGGTCCTTTTTCAATTGCCCGGGGTGATGCCCGGTGACGGATTAGTTACCGGAGACGGGGCAGGACTTCTTCTCGGTGGAGACGGTGCCCATGTTCGCGTCCTTCTTGGAAGGGCAGCAGCCGCTCTTCTTCTCGGTGGAGACAGCGCCCATGTTGCCGTCGGTCTTGGCGGAGCCGCAACCGGACTTGGAGGTGCTGCAGCCGTCCTTCTTCTCGGTGGAGACCGTGCCCATGCTACCGGCCTTCTTGTCGGTGCAGGTCGAGGACTTGTCGGTGCACGAGGCCTTCTCAGAGCATGAGCCGGAGGTCGCGCCGGGGCTGGCGGATTTGCTGCTGGAGCAGCCGCCGACGAGGGCGAGAGCGGCGATACAGGCGAAAGCGATGTTGGCGGTCTTCATACGTGTTTCCTCTTCTCAAAACTCGGTTCACCGTGCCCGCTCGCCGACATAGGCGAACCGAGGCACTCACTGACTTGCGTACTCCCCGAACGATCGTTTGGGGTGTGGAAGGATAGTACGCTCCTCCTCGTACGACCGGCGAGGTTGCAAAGTTCTACACCAGTCTTTCGCCATTTGTTTCATCCCGGATGAAAAAACCGCACGAACAGGCGTGCGGTTTAGTGAGAACAGGGATACGAGCAGAGGATTACCCGGGCTGGGGAGCCTTCTCCCGCAGTTCGGCGTACTTGGCGGTGCGACGGTCGGCGATACGGCGGCGGGTGCTGATGTTGCCGCCGATCTCGGAACCCTCCTCGTTGCCTACAAGTTGAAGCAGCGCGAGTTCGGAGGCGTCGCCGATCCGCCATTTGCCCAGTTTGACAATCCGGGTATAACCGCCGCTTCGATCGGCATACTTGGGAGCCACACGCTCAAAGATGTGCTTGACGAGACGAGGGCTTTTGCGGACTTCGCCGTAGCGGTTCAGTTCAACCTCGCCCGATGAAGGGAGTTCGAAGAACTGCGAGTGCTGGTCGCGGATTTTCTGGATGCGGTCAGTCTCGGCCTCGGTAGGTTTCTTGGGGAGGTAAAGCCATTCGAAACCTCGGCGATCGGCTCCGAGTTTGGAGATGACCAGCCTTCGGGCGGCGAGATCGCCACGCTTGGCGAGGGTGATGATCTTCTCGACCAGAGGTTGAACAGCCTTGGCCTTGGGGATGGTCGTCACGATCTGGCCGTGCTCGAACAACCCCGCCGCGAGGTTGCGCAGCGTGGATGTGCGGTGCGCTGTTTTCCGACCCAACCTGTAACCTGCTCTGCCGTGACGCATGGGGCACACTCCGAATCGGCCCTTTCAAGGCCCTGAACCACTCGAATACCCGGCGGAGCCGGGCCTAGATAATAGGCGGCACGCCGATCAAGGCGGGCCGCCGAAAGTCAGTTGCCGCCCGTCTTCGGACGGGCCTTAGGCCGTCAGGCCGGGTACTGGACCGGCGCGACCTGGAAACCCTCGGGCAGCGGGGTGCCCAGGTCCAATCCGATGTCCGCCAACTTGCGCTTGACTTCCCGCAGCGATGTACGCCCGAAGGAGCGGAGTTTGAGCAACTCGGCATCGCTCTGCGTGATCAGTTGGGCCACGGTCTCGATCCGGGCGGATTCGAGGCAGTTGCTCGCCCGTACCGAGAGCTCGAGGTCCGAGATTGGCATGTTGAGTTTGCGGATGAGGTCTTCATCGACGCTCGCGGCGGCCGCGGCCTCCTCGCTCACGCGGTCCTCACCGATCTCGAAGTACTGGACGAACGGGTTGAGGTGCTTGCGGAAAATCTTGGCGGCCTCGACGAGGGCCATGTCGGGGGTCGCGGTGCCGTTGGTCCAGATTTCGAGGGTGAGTTTGTCGTAGTTGGTTCGCTGACCGACCCGGGTTTCCTCGATTTTGTAGCGGACGCGCTGGACAGGGGAGTAGAGGGCGTCGACGTGGATGAGGCCGATCTCCTGTTCCTCCTGATCTTCGTACTGCTCGCTGGCGGGCAGGTAACCACGGCCCTTGGTGACCTGGAGTTCCATCTCGAAATCCACCGCATCGGTCAGGGTGGCGATCACGAGGTCCTTGTTGAGGATGGTGATGGCGGTGTCGGCCTGGATCATGTCGGCGGTGACTTCGCCGGGGCCGCGGGCCGCGAGTTTCATCGTCTTGGGCTCGTCGGACTCCATCTTGACGATGAGCTGCTTGATGTTGAGGACGATGTCCGTGACATCCTCCATGACGCCCTTCATCGAGGAGAACTCGTGGGTGACGCCCTTGATCTTGATGGTCGAGACCGCCGCGCCTTCGAGAGAAGAAAGGAGCACCCGACGCAGGCTGTTGCCCACGGTCGTTCCGAAGCCGCGCTCGAACGGCTCGATGTAGAACCTTCCGAAGGTCTCGCCGCGGAACTTAGGGTCGGTGACAACGCGGGTGGGGAGTTCAAGCCCCCTCCAACGAACACGAGTGGACATGCAGTGCCTTCCTGATCTCGGCGGGACAGAGCCGGGGATGGACCGGCTCAGGTGAGACCGCTCTCGGATTCACGGCCCGTTTCGCTGCCGAGGTGCGAACGGGAGCCTTCTGTTCCGGGGCGGACGCTGGTGGCGGACGGTCGTGAGGCCCCGATGCGGATCATCGGGGCGCCCAAACTCAGACGCGACGGCGCTTCTTCGGACGGCAGCCGTTGTGCGGAACTGGCGTGTGGTCTTCGACGGCGGTGATACGCAGACCGGCGGCGGTGAGGCCGTTGACGGCGCTCTCACGCCCGGAGCCCGCGCCCTTGATCTTGATCTCGACCTCGCTCATGCCCATTTTTCGGGCCTTGCCGGCGCACTGCTCGGCGGCACGGGTCGCGGCGAAGGGCGTGCTCTTGCGGGCGCCCTTGAACCCGATCGTGCCGGCCGAGTCCCAGGCGAGTGTCTCGCCGTTGGTGTCGGTGATGGTGACGATGGTGTTATTCTGCGTCGCCTTGATGTGGACAACGCCGCGGACCACGTTCTTTCGGACTTTGCCTTTTTTCGACATTCGGTGCTCCTCGGATCGTCCGACCCTGTGGGTCGTACCCGGGGGGGTGGGGATGGAAATCCGGACTCGGGATCGGGATTGCGGAGACCGAGGCGGCCCGCCGAGGCGGTCGCCTTACTCCGAATCCCGGTTGGATTACTTGGCCTTGACGCCCTTCTTGCCGGCGACGGTCTTCTTCTTGCCCTTGCGGGTGCGGGCGTTGGACTGGGTGCGCTGACCGCGGACGGGCAGGCCCTTCTTGTGACGCTCGCCCCGGTAGGACTTGATGTCGCGGAGGCGCTGGATGTTCTGCTGCACCTGGCGGCGGAGCGCACCTTCGACGAGATACTCGGCGTCGATGATGGCGTTGATCTCGGCCAGGGCTTTCTCTTCGACCTCGTTGGCGCGGATGTTGTGGTCCACGCCGGCCTTGTTCAGGATGTCGCCCGCGAACTTCGGCCCGATGCCGTGGATGTACTGCAGCGCGAAGAACATCTTCTTCTTGTCGGGAACGTCGATACCTGCGATGCGGGGCACTGGTGGAGACTCCTGCGGAGGGTGAGGTGTGGAAGGAAAACGATCCGGAAAATCAGCCCTGGACCTGCTTGTGCTTCGGATCGGACTTGCAGATGACGCGCAGTTTGCCCTTGCGACGGACCACCTGGCACGAACTGCACATTTTCTTGACGCTGGCTTTGACCTTCACGGTGAACCTCGAATCTGATGCGTATGACCGACGATCCGGCCCGGTCATCACCCGGGCCGACCTCGGGGATGGGAACGAACTAATACCGCCCGCCGTTCGACGAGTAGGGCCTACATGCTAGGGGGGTCGATCGAAAAAGTCATCCGAAGCACAGCAAAGTCCCGATCGTCATATCCGTACCTAAGCCAAACATTTGTTTGATCGCGCGTTCTGTTCACCAAGAATGACACCGAGAGTTTGGCCGCGAAAGCGGATGTCTGAATCTTGATTGTAGAGTTCATTCCTTCTATCCTTCGACCTTGCAGCCGGCCGGGTGTGCATTTGAACTCGGCCACCACATCTCAATCCTGCCGAGCGGTCCATCTGCATGTGGCCCCGGCCCGCCCCGCCCGGTAGGCGGCGTAACGATCGCGGCGATGCCGCGGCGCGGAGTCGTTTCGACCCGTACCGCTTCGCCGAGATGGAGGTTCCGATGGGCGTTGTCAGTCCCCGCCGCCAGACATTTCTGGCGAAGGAAGGCGAAATCAAGCGTGAGTGGCACATCGTCGATGCTACGGGAATTCCCCTGGGCCGACTGGCGGTCGAGGTGGCGAATGTCCTGATGGGCAAGCACCGTCCGACATACACCCCGCACGTGGATACGGGCGACAACGTGGTGGTCACCAACGCCTCGCGCGTGCGGATGACGGGCCGCAAGGCCGAGCAGCGCCTGAAACAGCGCTACACCCGTTACCCCGGCGGCCTGAAGACCGAGACCTACGGCCAGGTTCGGGACAAGAACCCGGGCCTGCTCATCACCGACGCCGTGCGCCGGATGATGCCCAAGAACCGTCTGTCGCGCCTGATGCTCAAGAAACTCCACATCGTGACGGGTGCCGAACACCCCTTCGCGCAGCACAATCCGGCCACACTGGAAGTGCCACTCCCATAACGGAGCCCGCGCGAACCAATCAACTCATCAACGCACCGTCACCCAGAACAACCCACGATCCACCTGAGATTCACTCATGGCCGAAAGCAAATACACCACAGACCTGACAAACCTGAGCCTGTCCGACATCGGCTCGGTCCCCAGTATTCCGTCCTCGCCCCAGCCCGTTGTTCGTCAACTCCGAGCCGCCAAGCCCAGCGACAAGCGCGGCTGGTGGTGGGGCACGGGCCGTCGAAAGACGGCTGTCGCCCGCATCCGCATGAAGCCGGCTTCGGGCGAGGCGGGCATCACCATCGAGACCAAGACCGGCAAGGTCAAGAGCGTTGACCAGTACTTCAGCGAAGAACGCGACCGGGTCGACGCCACCGCGGCGCTGAAGGCCACGAACCTTCACGACAAACTGCAGGTTGTGGCGAAGATCAGCGGCGGCGGGTACATGGGCCAGGCACAGGCACTGCGCCTGGCCATCGCCCGGGCGCTGCGCGATTATGACCCGACGACCGAGGCCGCCCTGCGTGAGGCCGGGTTCCTGACCCGAGATTCGCGCAAGGTCGAACGCAAGAAGTACGGTCAGGCGGGCGCCCGCCGCCGCTTCCAGTTCAGCAAGCGCTGATCCGGTTCGACCCGCACTCTTTTTCCTGGTATCCTCCTGAGGCCCGGGCCGACCATCGGCCCGGGCCTTTTGCATGGCACCGCACGCATCACCGAAGCCGATCCCGCACTCCGCCTCGACGCCTTCGTCGCGCCGGCTGTTGAGCAGGCTGATGTACGGGGTGTTGCTCGCGGTCATCCTGGCTGTCACCACGGCGTTCATCGCGGCCTCGGGCAGCCCCGCGTGGTACGACCCGCCCGCGGGCATGGCCGCGGCATCGGCGGGAGAGTCGCTGGAGAACGCCGTGGTTACGCAGCTCACCCTGCCCCGGAGAGATCGGGGCGGTGAGTGGTCCGTGTCTCTCTCCGAGACGGACGCGAACGCGTGGCTGGCAACGAGACTCGGCGAGTGGTGCCGCCATCGTGGTGTGAAACTCCCCGCCGGGGTGGAGGGCGTGCAGGTGCGGTTTCATGACGGTTCATGCACCGTCGGATGCACGGTCGTGGTGGGCGGGACGCGTCGGTTTGTTGCCGCGGATGTGCGTGCGGAAGTGACGAACGCCGGCGCACTTCGCATCACGACCGAAGGAGGGAGGATCGGACGATTGCCTGTACCGATCGGGTCGGTGGTGTCCGCACTCGGCGGGGGCCGGTGGACGCGGATGCTGTCCGGGAATGCTCCGTTGGTCGAAGACGCGCGGATCAGCCTGGAAGATGGGCGCACCGTTCGATTGCTTGGAGTACGTTTCGTGCCCGGTCGGGTCGAGGCGACCAGCCTGACCGCGTCAGGGCGATGAGAGCGTCGCGCAAGATTCGCGGGCCCCGCGCGATTTTGGGCGAAGAGTGCCGTCTTTGCCTGGAGTTGTTCGTGTTGCGGGCCGACGTGATCCTCATGGCCCACACCATGTCACCGGTTCCTTCCCTCGAATCGTGGAAAGCGGGCATCGTGCTCGACGTGGTGGACAAGTCCATCGAATCCGCGCGGTCCGCACGAGCGCGTTCGGAGGCCGCACGCGCACAGCGCGAGGCCGAAGAGGCCCGAGCCCGCGCCGAGGCCGAGGAGTCCCGCCGCCGGAGGGAGCAGATCGAGGCCGATGACGCCCGGAAGATCTCGGATGAGCAGAGCGCTTCAGCCCGTGCGGCCCGCCGACGCGCGATCATCGAAGCGATGGGCGAGTGATCGATCGGGTCCGGGTCTCTCACTCTCTCACAATCGCCGCACCCAGATGTTCCGGTAGGCTACCGGGTGGTCATGGTCCTGCAGCATGATCGGGCCGGGAGATGGGTTTTCATCGTGTCCGGATGCTCCGGTCGGCGCGTCCACCTTCGCGTGATCCTGTATCAGCACGCCGTTGTGAAAAACCGTGAGCATCGCGTCGGCGGTCTTTTTCCCCGAGTCGTCGAACCGTGCGGCCCGGAAGATGATGTCGTAGGTCTGCCACTCTCCCGGCGGGAGGCTCGCGTTCACAAGTGGCGGGTGCTTTTTGTAGATCGCTCCGCATTGACCATCCGGGTAGGTCTCGCTCTCGTACGAGTCGAGCACCTGCACTTCATAGCGGGCCTGAACGTACACGCCGCTGTTGCCGCGGTCCTGCCCTTGTCCCTTGGCGGGTGAGGGCATCTTGAACTCCAGGTGAATCTGGCAGTCGCCGAAGGTCTCGCGGGTGCGGAGGTTGCCCGATCTCGGTCTGACGATCATCACGCCGTCCTCGCTCATCCACGGTGCGGGACCGCCCTTCATGTCCGACCAGGCGGCGAGGTCGCCGCCGGAATAGAGAACGACGGCATCGGAGGGTGGTCCTCCGACGCTCCGAGACGGTGTCACCACCGGGGGAGGCGTCGGATCAGGCGTACAGGCCGAGCCCGCCAGAAGCAAGCCGAACGGGATGAGCGCCGGGATGAGACCGCGGCGAGATCGGAGTGTGGTGTGCATGAACCACTGTAACCGATGCGGGCATGGCGGTCAGCGGGACATGCCGGCACGGAGCCGTACTGGCGAGTGGGACAGACATGGGTCTTGGACCTGCGCACACCCGCCCGATGAGCCGATCGAGACATGTCACGATGATGTCACAAAGCGGTTGATGATGTGGAGGTCCTTCGTGACGGCCGGATGACACTCATTCTCATGTGATAGAAAATTTCAATCGCCTCTTGACTGATCATGAAACATGAGTAACGTGTGCTTGCTTACGGAAGAATTATGTCGCCGCGAGTGTAACAAACTGTCGGGTTGTGCGTTACAACCCAGCACGCCATACACCATGATCCATCAAGACCCAAGACCGATGAGACAGAACACCTTCCCCAACCAGACTCGACGCGAGCACGGCCTTTCGGACCGTGCGGTCTCTTGGTCGGGTTGGCTGACTCCGTCCATTGCCCGTACGGGTCGGTATCTCGTGGACGGGGCCAAGCGAACCGGGTTCGGACCCGCATCGATGAACGGTTATTCAGAAGCAGGGCCACCGGGCCGTTGACTCGTACGCGATTCGCATGAATCACGCATCACGAGGCCCCGGGGCGCACCCCGGGGCTTTTTCGTTTTGGAAGCAACACGCAATGCAACAGCATCAGGAGATCACGATGAAACACATGCAAGCCTCGGCGATGGCTCCGTAGAGCACATCTCGCGAAGGCTCATCCCGCCGCGGCTCGTGGAGTCCGGCGCGGATGGAACAGACTCCCCGGTCGGTGTTGGTCGAGAGGCGGAGCGTGCGGCCCCGTGTGGTGGTACCGCGCGCCCGTTCCCAACCTCGGTTCAGCACGCCGCCGAGCGGGTGGGACCAATGGCTCAACTGGATAGAGCAGCATCGTTGCAAGGTGCCTGTTGCGGGTTCGAGTCCCGCTTGGTCAGCCAGAGGGCCTGTGAAGCCCATCGGGCCGAAAGGCCCGGCGAAACGGTGAGTCGGGGGGCGATGACGACATACCGGCCGCGGGCCCCTGCTCCTCGTCGGAGCGGCCTCGTGTGGATCCAGAACCGCGTGGTGCGGGGTCCGCGGAGGGGCAGGGGCGCCGGCGCAGCGGCTTTGTGGATCGGTTCGGTGTCGCGCCCCCGTGCGCGACGGCCCGCCGCATCCCCGCACGCCGCGTCGGGCGGTCGGGTGATCTGCACGCACCCGGCTCGCATTGTCAGTTTGTTTGACGGTGCGCGCGGGTGAACGTGCGCGCACGCCGATGGATCCCTCGTTCACGATCCCAGTGAGCAACGACATGCTGAAGATCTACATCAAACAACACGAGCGCGGCCTGCTCTTCCGCCGCGGCGACTTCCGGGCCATCCTCGGCCCCGGCGAGTACCGGCTGTGGGCGAACCTGGCCCGGCCCGGACGCGACTGGATCGAGGCCGTGAGCCTGACCGTGCCGCGGTTCGAGCACCCGCTGCTGAGCGTCATCGCACGCACCGAGGACGCGGCGCGGGAGTTGACCGTCCTGAACCTGGGCGAGACGCAGCGCGCGCTGATCTGGCGCGAGGGGCGTCTGCTCGACGTGATCGGCCCCGGTCTGCACGCGTACTGGAACGCGCCCGAGCGCGTCGGGGTGGAGCGGATCGAGGCGGGGGAAGGCCGCTTCGATCACCCGCGGCTGGACACCATCCTTCATCATGCGCAGGGCCGCGCCTTGCTCGAGGTGGTCGAGGTCGATGCTGCCTCGCGCACGCTGCTGCTCCGCAACGGGGAACTCGTCGATGAACTCGAGCCGGGGCGCTATGCCTACTGGAAAGGCGGGCGGAGCCTGCGGGCGGTCTCGGTGGACGGCCGTGAGCAGACGCTCGACGTGGCGGGTCAGGAGATCATGACCGCCGACAAGGTGACGTTGCGCCTCACGCTCGCGGCGACCTACCGCGTGACCGATGCGCGTCGTGCGGTGCTGATCGTCGGCGACCACGCCCAGACGCTCTACCGCGAGGCGCAACTCGCCCTGCGGGCGGCGATCGGCACGCGCACCCTCGATGCGCTCCTGGCCGACAAGGAGGCCGTGGGCGGTGAGATCCGCCACGCTCTCGAACAGCGCGCTACGGCATTCGGCGTCGAGGTCCGCGGCGTGGGTGTCAAGGACATCATCCTTCCCGGTGAGATGAAGGTCATCCTGAATCAGGTGATCGAGGCGGAGAAGAAGGCCCAGGCCGACCTGATCCGCCGGCGCGAGGAGACCGCCTCGGCCCGCTCGCAGGCGAACACGGCCAAACTGCTGGGCGAGAACCCCCTGCTGGTCCGCTTCAAGGAACTGGAGATGCTCCAGCAGGTGCTCAGCGGCTCGAACGTGAAGATCGTGCTCGGCCGGGGCGACCTGATCGAACAGGTCCGGACGCTCGTCTAGCCCGCCTGAATCAAGATGTTCATTCATGCCCGCCGTCCGCCCGGGGTGCGTCGCCCCGGGCGGGCGGATTTATTGTGCGCGGTCGTTGCGATACAATCACCCGCCAATGTCCGCACGCGATTATTACGAGGTTCTTGGAGTTCCCAGGACGGCGAAGGCCGACGAGATCCGATCGGCCTACCGCAAACTCGCGCGTCAACTCCATCCCGATGTGAACAAGGCGCCCGATGCGCAGCGCAAGTTCACCGAGGTGCAGAACGCCTACGACGTGCTGAGCGATGACAAAAAACGGGCGATGTACGACCAGTTCGGGTCCGCGGCGTTCGAGACCGGGGCCGCGCAGGAAGCCGCTTCCCGCGCCCGCACAGGCCCGCACTATTCGTGGAGCAATGCCGGCGGCCCGCGACCCGGCGGCTCCGTGAATGTCAACGGCGTCAACTTCGATCCTGAAGATATCAACTCCATCTTCGAGTCCGTTTTCGGCGGCGGGTTCGGTCGAGCGGATGGGGCGCCGTCGGGCGCGGGCCGAAAGAAAACCCGACGCGGCCGGGCCGCTCCGGTTCAGGATCCCATCGAGCACGAACTGGAAGTCCCCTTTGAAATCGCCGCCAGAGGCGGAGTGCAGACGCTGCGACTGACTACCGGTGGGGCCGGCAAAACGGTTGAAGTCACGATCCCGGCAGGGATCGAGTCGGATCGCCAACTGCGCATCCGTGGCGGCGCTGCAGAGCCGGACGTGTTGCTGCGGATCAAAGTCTCGCCCCATAGGTGGTTTCGACGTGGCGAACATGAAGAAACAGGCAAGGGGTTGGATCTCTTCGTGGACCTTCCACTGTCGATCGCCGAAGCCACTCTGGGGGCCAAGGTCACCATCCCGACTCTTGATGGCTCCGTTGAACTCGCCATCCCGCCGGGAAGTCCGAGCGGACGCAAACTGCGCCTTCGCGGTAAGGGAATCCGAGATTCTTCGGGTCGCATCGGGGATTTGTTCGGAATTGTGAAGATCGTGCCACCATCCGGCGCTACCCTAACCCCCACGGAGGCGGAGCAGTTATTGGCCCTTGCGGCCAAGGCACCGGTGCACCGCCCCTGGTAGCGGAGCGCGAAACGGGCCCACGGCAATCGTTTATGTGAAGAGGCGGCTCAAAGGCTCGGTACCAAACTTGAACCCGGGAGACTGGGCGTGAACGGAGTTCACGCACCGAACTCAAGACCTTGCTGAAGCAACGCCACCAGTTCTTTGTCTCATTGCTGTGCGCCGTGGATGGCGTGGTGGCTATCGCGGCGTGCCTCGGTGCGTGGAGCGTTCGGCGTCTGCTCATCGATGGAGGATTCCCCGATGCGGCGACCAGGGAAGGTCTGGCTGAATGGGTGCGTCAGCCGCTCTGGCTCCTTGCGGCTCCGATCGTCCTGATCGCGATGTGGGGGTTCGGGCTGTACCGTCCGCGCCGGGATCGGGCATTTATCGCCGAGAGCCAGCAGGTCTTCAAGGCGACACTCTCCACAAGCGTGGCGTTGATCGTCATTCTGTGGGCCATGGGGCCGCGGACGGTGGCGGATTGGGCCGGCGAAGGTGTGTTGCAGTTGGGCAGCGCCGTGGTTGACGGTGGGAGATTGCAGTTGGGTGTTCTCGTGGTGCTGCTGCCCGTGGCGGTGACGGTGCATCGGGGACTCTTCCGGCTTGCGTTGAGGGCCGTGCGGCGGCGGGGGTGGAACCTCCGCCATGTGGCTATCGTGGGAACGGGGCGGCTGGGCCGTATCGCCTGCCGGACGCTGGACCGCAACTCGTGGACCGGGCTGCACGTGGCTTATTTCATCTCCCATCAGGAGCATGCCCATCCCGGAGCGGTCTGTCTGGACAGGCCGATCCTCGGAGGCGTGAAGGACCTGGACACGATCCTCGAAGAGAACAAGCCCGACGCGGTGTACCTCGCGCTCCCCGCGCCCCGGGCCGTGATGATCCCCGAACTGCTCAAACGGCTGAGCCGACACGCGTTGGATGTGCGTCTCATCCCGGACGTGCACCCCAAGTACATGCCCCAGAGCATGACGGTGGGGGACCTCGAAGGCATGCCCATCCTGAGCGTGCGCGAAAGCCCCATGACGGGGTTCCCCGGCCTGGCCAAGCAACTGGTTGACTTCGTGGGCGCGACCATCGGCCTCATGGTCTTCGGGCCGGTGATGCTCATCATCGCGTGCCTGGTCCGGCTTTCCAGCCCGGGCCCGGTGATATTCAAGCAGCGCCGGGTCAGCCTGGGCGGGCAGACTTTCGACATCTTCAAGTTCAGAACGATGTACCACGCCGAGGATGAGGCGTCACCGGCGGGGTGGACGCGCCGGAATGATCCGCGCATCACGCCCATCGGCAAGTGGCTGAGGGCCACCAGCCTCGATGAACTCCCTCAACTCTTCAATGTATGGCGGGGGGACATGAGTCTGGTCGGCCCACGCCCCGAGCGGCCCGAACTCATCGAGCGATTCCGGGACGACTGGCGCGGGTACATGCTCCGCCAGCACGTCAAGGCGGGCATCACCGGCTGGGCGCAGGTCAACGGCCTGCGGGGGGATACTTCTCTTCGCAAGAGACTCCAGTACGACCTGGCCTACATCCGCAACTGGAGCCTCGGCTTTGATCTCAAAATCCTCTGGCTGACGCTCTTCCGCGGGTTTCTCAACCGCAACGCGCATTGATCGCGGCATGGGGGGTCATACGCTCCGGTCGCCACCAGACGGGAGTTCACCGGTATCAAATGCCGCCCCAGGAGCCGACCCATGCAGTACTCGCGTTTCATGCTTCACCGTTGCCGTGCATACGCGTTGGCCGTGACCGCCGCTCTTGTTCCACTCGCGAGCCCGGCTGCGGCGCAGACCAAGCCCTTCCCCGATGAGTGGTTCTTTGACGGTGCCCAGCGGCCCGCGACGCTCAAAGCTCTTGAGGGGAAGCCCGCGCCGACGTTGACCACAGACAAGTGGATCGGGAACCAGATTTCGCTCAAGGAGCAGCGAGGAAAAGTCGTGGTCGTGGATTTCTGGGCTACCTGGTGCGGCCCGTGCATGGCGGCGATCCCGGAGAATGTCGCGCTCGTCAACAAGTACGGCGACAAGGGGCTGGTCTTCGTCGGCGTGCACGATGCCAACAGCGGCTGGGACCAGGCGGCGGGCGTGGTCAAGGACAAGGGGATCAACTACCCGGTCGCGCTCGACGCCAAAGGCGGCACCAGCGCCGTCGAGTTCAAGGTCGCCTTCTGGCCGACGTACATCGTGATCGACAAGGCCGGGATCGTCCGCGGTGCCGGGCTGATCCCCAACCAGGTCGAGCAGGCCGTGAAGATCCTCCTGGCCGAGAACGCGCCGGCGCTCGACCATGCCCCGGCGGCGAGCGAGTTTCCCGTGGAGGTGTACATGGGCGGGGAGGCCCGCCCCGCCGCGCTTCGAGCGAAAGAAGGCCGGCCCGCGCCCGGGCTGTTCGCGTCCGAGTGGATCGGTGAGGCGCCGGGCGCGGACTTCGGCAAGGGTGGGGTGGTGGTGGTCCACTTCTTCTCGCCGTCGGCCTCGCTGGGCGGGAAGGATTGGGACAAGATCGCGGCCCTGGAAAAGGAGTTCGCCTCGCAGGGCGTGCAGTTCATCGCCGTCTGTGACGGTCGGGCCTCGTGGGACGCGACGAAGGAGTTGTCGAAGAGCAGGCCTGTATCCATGCCGGTCGCCCGCGATGAGATGAAATCCGAGGCGGCTCCCGGCACGCACGCGCGAGGCAGAACCGCGGCCGCCTGGGGAGTGGCGTTCTTCCCGGCGACGTTCGTTCTCGACAAGACAGGTGTCGTACGCGCCGCCGGAGTGAAAGCGGACAAACTCAAGACAATCGTTGACAAACTTCTCGCCGAACCCGCGAAGGCTCCGGCATCCCAGTAAGACCGTGAACGTTGTCACGCACGACGAACCGACCAACAGTCTCGTTCGCACCTATACGGGAGTTCTTCTTGACGACCATGACCACTCCACCTTCTGTTTCAGCCGATCACAAGGCCGACGCCCCCGGGGCGGGCGGTCACTGTCCCTTCGCCGACACCATCCGGACCCAGGTTGCCCGGACGGTGGTGGGTCAGCAGGAAGTGGTCGAGCGCGTTCTGATCGCACTGCTGACCGGCGGGCACCTGCTGCTCGAAGGTGTGCCCGGCATCGCCAAGACGCTGCTGGTGCAGGCTGTGGCCAGGGCGATCGACCTGAAGTTCAACCGGGTTCAGTTCACCATCGACCTGCTCCCGTCGGACATCATCGGCGCCGAGATTCTTGATCAGCGCAGCGCCGAGTTCCGGATCCACAAGGGGCCGATCTTCACCAACCTTCTGCTCGCGGACGAGATCAACCGTGCCAGCCCGAAAGTCCAGTCGGCGCTGCTCGAGGCGATGCAGGAGCGGCGGGTTTCCATCGGCGACGCGACGCACGACCTGCCCGCGCCGTTCCTGGTCATCGCGACTCAGAACCCGGTCGAACAGGCGGGCACCTTTGAACTCCCCGAAGCGCAGTTGGACCGCTTCATGCTCCGGCACCGCCTGTCGTATCCCGCGCCGTCCGAAGAAGCCGAAGTGGTTCGACGCTCTTTGGAGCTGAAACTCAAGAAGCAGGGGGATGGCGCGGTGCCCATGTCGGCCTTCGACGCGATCAGCACCGACCACCGCCTGCACGTCCGCGACCTGAGCGCCGCGATGTCGGCGGTGCAGGCTGTTCATGTCAGCGAAGTCTTTATCCGCGACTGCGTCGAACTGGTGAACCTCACCCGCACGCACCCGGACATCGAACTGGGGTGCAGCCCCCGGGCCGCCCTTGCGCTCACCCACGCCTCCCGTGCCCGCGCGTTCATCCACGGGCGCGACTACACCATTCCCGAGGATCTCTTCGCCCTTTCCGCCGACGTCATCCTTCACCGCGTTCGACTCAAGTACGAAGCGCTCGCCGCGGGCCGGCGTTCTGATGATGTCCTCAAGGGGATACTCAACACGCTTGCCTGATCGGTGATCGCCGCGGGACAGATCGGACAGACCCGCCCCGTTGCATTGACTTACGCTGAACTGATCGTTCCTCGTGCCCCGTGCTTCCCCCTCCCCACACACTCGCCCGCGGTGACTTCGAGATGGTCGTACGTCGCCTGGCCGATGACCTTGCATTCGGCGCGGACAACTCGCTCTTCGTGGGCGGCGGGTTGGAGTACGCATCGTCCCGGCCGTATCAGCCGGGAGATTCGGTGCGGGCCTTGAACTGGCGGCTGACGGCCCGAACCGGCAGACCCTTTGTCAAGGAGTACGAGGCGCTGAAACGGACCTGCGTCTACCTCGTGGTGGACACGTCGGCCAGCATGGCCGTCGCCTCCACGGCGCTGAGCAAGCACGACGTCGCGGTCTGGGTCGCGGCGGCGGTTGGACTGCTGGCGCAGCGGCGGCTCAGCCCGGTGGCGATTCTCGGCGCGGGCGAACGCACCACCCCGCTGTACCCCAGCCTGTTGAGCAACGACCTCTGGCACGCCCTCGATCCCCTGCGGGCGCACGCCTTCGCCGAAGGGACGCACCTCTCCCGGCGGCTCTCCGACCTCGGCGATCGGGCAGCGCGCAGGAGCGTCTTTCTGATCATCAGCGATCTCCACGATCCCGGGGCGCTCGGGGCCGTGCGCCACGCGGCGCAGAAGCACGAGTGCGCGGTGCTACACACCATCGATCCGGCGGAGGGGGGCCGCCTCGGGGCGGGCTTCTTCCGCGGTCGCGAAGCCGAGACGGGCGCCACGTTTCTCGCGCATTCACGCGCGGCCTGGGATCGCTCCGCCTCTCTCCAGGATGAGTTGGCCCGTTCGTGTGTTGATTACCTGCCCCTGCGGACCGGCGAATCGTTCATCGCGCCGCTTCGTCGCTTTCTCTCGACCCGCGGCAGGGCATCAAGGGGGAGTCGCTGATGCAGATCTCCTCGCGCTTCGCGCCGTGTCTGATCGTTCTGCTGGCCTGCATTGTTCTGCGGGCGTCGGCGCAGGATGCCGGCCGATCTCCCTCCGCCTCCACCCGTGGCATCGCGGGCGTAGTCGAGCTGGCCTTCGACGGGGCTTTGCGGGCCAAGCCCGGCCAGAACCCCGAATCGCCGATTCTGGTCCGTGTGCAGCCCGGGGCCGTACCGGGGACGCACCGCATCGAGTACATCGGCTCGGTCTCCGGCGAGTACGACCTCAGCGGCCTGATCGAACGCACCGACGGAAGACCCGCCGAAGGACTCGGACCCATCAAGGTCCGCATTGAGTCGCGCCTCCCGCTCGGGCATGGCCTGGATCTTTTCGGCGAGCCGAAGGCGGCCTTCAGTCTCACTTCGCATTACCGTGAGGTGATCGTGTTCGCTTTCGTTGCGTGGTGCGCGGTTCCGATGTGGTTCGTAGCAAGGCGGATGTTGCGTCGTAAGCCCGTCACGGTGGATGAGCCTCCTCCCCCGGCCCGCACGGTCGCCGATGAGTTGCGAGAGGCCCTGGAAGCCGCCGCTTCTCACCCGTTGAGCATCAAGGACAAGGGTCGGCTGGAACTGCTCCTGTTGAGATACCTCCGTGATTCATCCCTCAAAGCACCGGAGGCGGACGTGACGTCCGCCGTGCACGCTCTTCGCGCACACCCCGCGACAAGGGAGACGGTTCTCGCCGTGGAGCGGTGGCTGCACGGGCCGCGGGGTGAACACGACGCTCCGATGCAAACCCTCAGCGCGGTACGCGCGGGGTTGGGAGCGACCGACCGGGGGGGGGAGCCATGACCTTTGTTCATCCCTGGGTCTTGCTGCTTCTGTGTGTCCCGGTGCTGCTCGTCTGGACCGTCATCGGGCGCGGGGCCGGCCTGTCGATGCCCTTTGACCACAAGCATCACCCGCGCCGCCGTGTTCTCACGTGGGTGCTCGGCGCGTTCGATCTGGTGCCGCTGCTGTTGCTCGCCGTTGCGATCGTTGTTCTCTCCGGGCCGCAGATGCTCAAGCAGCCCCGCAGTGAGCGCGTCCTGACCAACATCCAGATCGCCATGGACGTCTCGGGCAGCATGGGCGGGCCGCGGTACCGGATGGCCTCGACCGCGATCGAGGACTTTACGAAGGTTCGCGAAGGGGATGCCTTCGGACTCACGCTCTTTGGTTCCCATCAGATCCGCTGGATCCCGCTGACGAAAGACCTTCAGGCGATCCGCAACGCCATGCCCTTCGCCAATCCGGAACACCAGCCCTGGCACATGATCGGCACGAGCATCGGAGCGGCGCTCAAGTTCTGCATGGAGAACATGGAGCACGAGGCCGCCGAGGGGGATCGGCTCATCATCCTCGTCTCCGACGGGGTGAGTTCCGACCTCGGCTCGGGGCAGGAGTTCGAGATCGGCGAGGAGCTGAAATCCGCCGGGATCACGGTCTATCACATCCATGTCGCGGAGGACGCGGTCCCCTCGGAGATCGTGGAACTCGCTCGCCTCACAGGGGGCGACGCCATGGCCGCCAGCGATCAGTCTTCGCTGCGGGCGGTGTTCGGCCATATCGACAAGATGAAACCCGCGAAGTTCAAGCCCAGCGGCACCGTGCCCCTCGATCACTTCGGTCCGTTCGCCGCCGCGGCGCTGGTCTTGCTGGGCCTTCAACTCGTCGGATTACTCGGGATGAGGTACACACCATGGTGATGTTCCTCGCCATCGCGCTCGCGGCGGCCGTTCTCGCCGCTGTTGCCGAGAACCGGCACGCCGGACGCAACCGGCGGATCGCCCGGCTGGCGTTCG
>ERZ761603.321-NODE-321-length-41083-cov-40.275958_pt1 | contig 41083 bp, 30 predicted proteins | sample MGYA00511879_ERZ761603 | MGnify/ENA primary metagenome ERZ761603 (study PRJEB28899, sample SAMN02850040) | bioreactor sludge metagenome | biome: EBPR Sludge; feature: EBPR Bioreactor; material: flocular biomat | place: Australia: Thorneside Wastwater Treatment...
CACTGCTGATCGCCGACAGTCATGGCATCCACTTCCTGATTCGCGACCGCTCTGCACTGGACCAGCACAGCCGGCGAATTCTGGATCGCTTCCTGTGAGCCGTTTTTCGGCGATCGTTTCGCTGGTCGGTCAGCCGATTGATGAATGCCGCGTTATACCCACGATAATCCGGGCCTGGCCTGTTGTCCGCTTGCCTTCCGCCTGTGCCGCGCTGCTCTGCGCCAACCTTCCCGTGCCTGGACTGACGCCATGAAAACGAAAGACATCAAGTTCCTTGAAATCCGCCACCTGCGGGGTCCGAACATCTGGACTTACCGTCCGGTCATTGAAGCAATCGTGGATATCGGCGAACTGGAGGACTTTCCTTCCAACACCATCCCCGGTTTTTACGAGCGCCTGACGGCTCTGCTGCCATCGCTGAGCGAGCACCGCTGCAGCTATGGCGAGCCCGGCGGGTTCCTGCGGCGGGTGCAGGAGGGAACCTGGCCGGCCCACATGCTCGAACACATCACGCTTGAACTGCAGAACCTGGCCGGTATGCCCGGTGGCTTCGGCAAGGCGCGGGAAACGTCGACGCGCGGTGTCTACAAGGTGGTTGTCCGTGCCTGGCACGAGGACGTCACCCGTTCCTGCCTGCATGCCGGCCGCGACCTGCTGCTGGCTGCCATCCAGGACCGGCCTTTCGATGTGCCCGCCACCGTCGAGCGCCTGGCCGACATGGCCGAGCGCAAGCTGCTCGGGCCAAGTACCGGTTGCATCGTCGAAGCGGCGACCGCCAAGGATCGTCGCATACCGGCGATCCGCCTGCTGGCCACCGGCAACCTCGTGCAATTGGGTTACGGCGCTCGCAGCCGACGTATCTGGACCGCCGAAACCGACCGCACCAGCGCCATCGCCGAGGGCATCTCGCGCGACAAGGATCTGACCAAGATGCTGTTGAAATCGTGTGGCGTGCCGGTTCCCGAGGGGCGCCTGGTCGATAGTGCGGAAGATGCCTGGGAAGCGGCCGAGGAGATCGGGCTGCCGGTGGTCGTCAAGCCATCCGACGGCAACCACGCCCGCGGCGTGTTCACCAATCTGATCGCGCGCGAAGAGGTCGAGTCGGCCTATGCCGCCGCGGTCGTCGAAGGCAGCGGCGTCATCGTCGAACGCTATGTGCGTGGCTCGGAGCATCGCCTGCTGGTCATCGGCGGCAAGCTGGTCGCCGCCGCACGCGGCGAGACCGCCCGGGTCATCGGTGATGGCCGTTCGACGATCGACGAACTGATCGACAGCCAGATCAACTCCGACCCGCGACGCGGTGCCGCTGAGGAATTCCCGCTCGACATCATCGCCCTGGCCGACAACCCGGTTGCCCGGCTCGAGGTTTCACGGCAGGGGTTTGCGCCGGATTCGATCCCGCCGGCGGGTCGCGAGGTCCTGATCGTGCGCAGCGGCAACCACACCGATGATGTCACCGACCTCGTGCACCCGGAGACGGCGGCCACCGCCTCGCTCGCCGCGCGTATCGTCGGACTCGACATCGCCGGCGTCGACCTGGTCTGTGAAGACATTTCGCAGCCGCTCGATGGCCAACAGGGTGCGATTGTCGAGGTCAATGCCGGTCCTGGCCTGCTGATGCACCTCAAGCCAGAAAGCGGCCAGCCACGCCCGGTCGGTCGCGCCATTGTCGATGAATTGTTCCCCAACGGGGACGACGGCCGCATCCCGGTGGTCGGCGTCAGCGGCAGCCTGGGCAAGACCACCGTCGCCCGACTGATCGCCCGCCTGCTTGCGCTATCCGGAAAGCATACGGGTCTGGCCTGTAGCGCCGGCCTGTTCGTTGACCGGCGCTGCATTGACAAGGGCGACTGCGCAAACTGGGGATCGGCAAACCGGATCCTGATGAATCGCTCCGTCGAAGCCGCCGTTCTCGAAAACGGCAGCGATACCATCCTTGGCGAAGGCCTGGCCTATGACCGCTGCCAGGTGGGCGTGGTAACCAATGTCGACGCGCCGCGGCACTTTGGTCGCTACGATGTCAACACGCCCGAACAGGTATTCACCGTCCTGCGTACCCAGGTCGATCTGGTGCTCCCGGCGGGTGCTGCCGTACTCAATGCGAATCAGCCCATGCTGGTCGAGATGGCTGCCCTGTGCGACGGCGAAGTGATTTTCTTCGCGGCTGATCCCGAATTGCCGACGATCGTCGAACACCGGGCGCAGGGCAAGCGCGCAGTCTTCGTACGCAACGGCCGGGTGGTACTGGCCAGCGGCGAGTACGAGACGCCGATCGTCAGCCTGAAGGGCATTCCGCTGACCAACGGTGGGCAGCTCGGCTTCCAGGTCGAAAATATCCTCGCGGCCACGGCTGCGGCCTGGGCCCTGGGCGTCGGTCCGGAACTGATACGCACCGGGCTGGAAACCTTCACCGTCGTCTGAACCGAAACCACCAGCAGGGATCCGGGCACGGCCGCCGGCATCCGCACTGAACCAGAAAGAGGAAACTGTTCATGGAAGTCTCGCGTATCCGCGCTCTGCGCGGTCCCAATCTCTGGAGCCGGCATACGGCGATTGAAGCAATCGTCTGCTGCACCGAAGTCGAGTGCAACATCGACCACCTGCCAGGCTTCGAGAACCGCCTGCGTGAGCGCTTCCCCGAGTTGGCCATGCTGCGACCGCTCGGTCATGAGGAAGCGGTATCGATGGCCCAGGCACTGGAGTTTGCCGCACTGGGGCTGCAGGCACAGGCGGGATGCCCGGTGACTTTCAGCCGAACGGCGCAGACCACTGAAGCGGGTACCTACCAGGTGGTCGTCGAATACAGCGAAGAGGCGGTTGGCCGATTGGCCTTCGAACTTGCCCAGAACCTTTGCTCAGCGGCTGTCGACGACAAGCCTTTCGAACTCGACGAGGCGCTCGACCGTTTGCGCGAACTCGACGAGGATGTGCGTCTGGGACCAAGTACGGGGGCAATCGTCTATGCGGCAGCGGCGCGCAACATCCCCTACCGTCGGCTGACCGAGGGGAGCATGGTGCAGTTCGGCTGGGGCAGCCGACAGCGGCGGATTCAGGCAGCGGAAACCGATCGTACCAGCGCCGTCGCCGAATCGATCGCCCAGGACAAGGAGCTGAGCAAGGTTCTGCTGCACGCTGCCGGGGTCCCGGTACCCACTGGTCGGCCGGTGCTCAGCGCCGAGGACGCCTGGGCGGCCGCCTGCGAGATCGACGGACCGGTCGTCGTCAAGCCACAGGATGGCAACCAGGGCAAGGGGGTCGCGGTCAATCTGAGTACGCGTGAGCAGATTGAAGCGGCCTACGCGATCGCTTTTGAAGTCAGTGACGAAGTCCTCGTCGAGCGCTACATTCCCGGCCACGACTACCGACTGCTGGTGGTTGGCGACAAGCTGATCGCTGCCGCCCGACGGGATCCACCGCTGGTCATCGGCGATGGCGTGCGCAACATTCGCCAGTTGGTTGAACGTGTGAACCAGGATCCACGACGTAGCGAAGGCCACGCCACGTCGCTGACCAGAATCCGACTCGACGAGGTGGCGCTGGCGCGCCTGACCAGCGCTGGCCTCACGCCGGAATCGATCCCGGCGAGAGGCCAGCGCGTGGTCCTGCGCAACAACGCCAATCTGTCAACCGGCGGCACGGCAACCGACGTCACCGATGACGTGCATCCCGATTTCGCGGCTCAGGCGGTCGCGGCGGCGCAGACGATCGGCCTCGATATTGCCGGCGTCGATGTCGTCTGCGACGGCGTCCTGCGGCCGCTTGAAGACCAGGGCGGCGGCATCGTCGAAATCAACGCGGCGCCGGGACTGCGCATGCACCTGCAGCCGTCGTTCGGCAAGGGGCGGCCGGTGGGCGAGGCGATCATTGCCAACATGTTTACCGCCGGCGATGATGGACGGATTCCTATTGTTGCCGTCGCCGGAACGAACGGCAAGACGACAACCGTGCGCCTGATCGCCCACATCCTTGGCCAGCAAGGTTTGCGCGTCGGCATGACGACGACCGACGGCGTCTATATCGAGGGTCGGCGCATCGATACCGGTGACTGCAGCGGCCCGAAGAGCGCCAGAAACGTCCTGCTGCACCCTGGCGTCGACGCCGCCGTGCTCGAGACGGCGCGCGGTGGTGTCCTGCGTGAGGGGCTCGGCTTCGACCGCTGTGATGTCGCCGTCGTTACGAACATCGGCCTCGGTGACCATCTGGGACTATCCTACATCAGCACGGTCGAGGATCTCTCGGTCGTCAAGCGCGTGATCGTCAACAACGTTCGGCCGGGGAGCGGTGTTGCGGTGCTCAACGCCGCCGATCCGATGGTCGTGAGGATGGCCGATTCGTGCCCCGGCAGCGTGACCTACTTCGCCTGTGACCGGAACCATCCGGTCATGGCGATGCACCGCGCCCAGCGCAAACGGGTCGTCTATCGCGATGGCGATTCGATCGTCGCCTCCGGAGGCGGTATTGAGTACCGCATCGCGCTGGCGGAGATCGCCGTTACACAAGCCGGCGCCATTGGCTTCCAGGTCGAGAATGCCATGGCGGCGATCGCCGCCGTTTGGGCCCTGGGGCTGGACTGGGCGATCATCGAGCGGGGACTGGCCAGTTTCGTCAACGACGCCGCGACCGCACCCGGACGTTTCAATGTTTTCAGCTATCGCGGGGCGACCTTGATTGCCGATTACGGGCATAACCCGGACGCCATTCAGGCGCTGGTTGACGCCATTGACAACCTGCCGTCGGCGGCGGGTGCCAAGCGCTCGGTGGTCATCAGCGGTGCCGGCGACCGGCGCGACGAGGACATCCGCCAGCAAACGCAGATCCTGGGTGGCGCTTTTGATCGGGTTGTGCTCTATCAAGACCAGTGCCAACGGGGTCGTGCCGATGGCGAAGTGCTTGCGTTGTTGCAGGAGGGTCTGAAGGACGCTGAACGAACCTCGGAGATCCGGGAGATCCATGGCGAGTTTCTGGCCATCGACAGCGCTCTGGCCGAACTGCAGGCGGGGGATCTCTGCCTGATCCTCATCGATCAGATCGAGGAAGCGCTTGAACACATCGCCCGGCGGGTAGCGGAGGCGTAGTACCAGCCGTCGAGTTCGCGCCCGCCCTCGACCGCACCGGCACTCAGGCCGACGGCGGGCGGTAACTCCAGGCAAAGTGGCCGGCGGTCCCAGAAAACAGCAGCCGGGTGGCCGGATCGGTTCTGCGCAGTCTCGCCTTCAGGTCCTTGCCGGGCAGAGCGCTCAGCGGGGTATCGGCCAAGCGCAGCAACAAGGTACTGACCCGCGTTTCCCCTTCGACGCGCTCGACCGTACAGGCGATACCGCTGCAGGCCTGTTCCCTGGCCGCGGTCACTTCGTTGTGCTGGCTGCGCAGGGCATTCAAATTGCCATCCAGCTCCCTGGCCACTTCCGCCAACTGAGACATCGTCCGCAAAACGGGTGCGACCAGGGCCGAGAGCCTGCGCCAGCCAACTTGCTGCTCCGCACTCAGGGTGACTTCCTGGCGGCGCAGCTTCCCCGCCAGTAGCAGGTAACTGGCGACCTCCTTCTCGCTGCGCAAGGCATCGATCCGGGAACGATGCTCGGCAATTTCCTTGTCCAGCGCCGCACATTTCTTCTCCAGGGCAGCGCTCTGTGCCGCGTACGTGGACAGGTCAGGCAGGAGGAGCAGCAAAACGGTGTCAAGCTCGCGCCGCGAACGAGCAGTTTGCACGGTTATCGCCCGGGCGGCCACACCACAGGCCTCCGAAACATCGAGCGTCACCTCATCGGCGACGATGGCGCAGTTCGTCGCTTGTCCGACAACTACCTGGCGACCCAGAAGCACGCAGTTGTCCGCTTGCCGGACAGTGATGCATCCGTGGTGTGCGGTCAGCGTCGCGCCGGAAGCCATGCCCTCGACGACAATGTCGCCTTCATCATTGCTGGCACTGCCGCCGACCAGATTGTGCTTCAGGCAGACCACCCCGCCGCTCGAAACGATGTTGCCAAAAACGTCAGCGTAAGCCGTGATGCTGCGACACTGGACGACCCGCTTCTCCTGGATCTCGCCGTGCTGCTCGTACACTTCGCCGGTCAGCAGGAGGTCGCCGGTGGTGCGCACACTGACGCCCTCGTGACTGACGATCTTGTCGGCAACCGAGAACTGGTTGCTGCGCCGGTCGATATTGAGAAAGCCACAGACCGAGGCCAGCAGGTATTCGCCATCCGCCTCCCGGTTGATGCGGGTCCCGGGGCCGGCCAGGCTCTCCAGGTCGCAGTCCTTGGGCAACGGTGCCGGCAGCGGCTCGCCACTGATGTCCCAGCCGTCGAGGCCCGGCGTGCGCGGCGTCTTTTTGACCAGGCGTATTCCGGCGGCGACTTGCGGGTAGCGAGTTTCGAACTGGCGAAGGTCGACTCGATCCCCGAGCAGCCGACGGGGTGCGTTGTTGCGACGAAGTCCAGGTGCCTGTTCGACAATCTCGGCATCCTTGCCGGGAACACATGGCCGGCTGCGCGCAACCACCCGGCGCTCGGGTTTGTCGAGTTCGAGCCCTTCGCGCACCACCGCGACGTCGATACCGAAGCGCACGCCTTTTGTCCAGGCATTGGCGATGAATTCGTCGACGTCGAGGTAAACCCGTGTCTCGGCTGCTTGGTGGCCGCGGTCCGAGACTGGCTGAGCGAGGTCTTCACCCTGCTCGACAAACGCCTGATCACTTTCTTCTTCGCGATAACGCGGCTCGAAGAGATAGGCTGCTTCGCCGTTTTCGATCAGCGGCGCCTGGTACAGCGCCTGGCGCTCCGGCCGGAGCGATGTGATGTCGGCCGCCAGGAATACCTCCTCGCCGGCATTCGTGCCAACGCCTATGGGATCGTCGTAGAGCAGGGAAAGGAAGCGGGGGTAATCAAGTCCCCGGAAGTAAAGGCCCGACGCGAAGACGCGATTGACGAAGTCGGAAAAGTCGGTGGCCGACTCCAGCCGCGAAAGACTGACATACAGGCCAGCGTCGCGCTGTACGATGAATCGCGACAGCGCGATCTGTCCCTCCTGAAGGTCGGCCAGGTTGCCGATGGCGCTTTCCGGATATTGTGGCATGACGGCAGTCAGATCAAGGTCGATTCCCAGCGCGGAAGGCCCGCCGCGTCTGGTGCGTGTCACGGGCTGCTCGGCAGCCCCGTCGTTCAGCTTCATGCGAGAATCACGGTGCCCACAATCACGGGCCGTCGGCCGACTGCATCACAGCAGTGCAGCCGACGGTTCGTTGCCCGGTCATCACGCCCACAGCTCTGTCGCCAGCAGCGTACCAGAAACCGCAGGCGCCAACACCCTCTGTTTTCCGGTTCAGTACCCGCACCAATGCGCGACTGGCAGCGGGAGAACTGCGCCCAGATCAGACGGCCAATGCTGGTCGCGGGTGAACAGGCTTTCGAAACGCGTCAGCCTTTGGGCGCTGCCTGCGTTATTAAGTGTTTCAAGCAGGTGTTGACCGCGCACTGGTACGTACCCCGGGCGATGATCCGCGCCGACCAGATGTCTTGCCACCAGGAACTGCCCCGTGATGCCCAGCCTCCGCCATAGCCCACCGCTGTTGATCCTCATCTTAACTGCCTGTGTCAGTCTGCCACCGGAGGGTCCGAGCGTGATGACCCTGCCGGGAAGGGGCCAGAGCTTCGCGCAGTTCCGGGCCGACGACGCCATGTGCAGGGACTATGCGAGCCAGGTGATCAGTCCGAGAACCCCTGAAACGGCGGCCGTCGATGCCGGCGTGGCGAGCGCCGTGCTGGGAACGGCAGTTGGCGCTGCGGTTGGTGCCGCTGTCGATGGGTCGAGTGGTGCCGCAGTTGGCGCCGGTGTTGGCCTGCTCGTTGGCAGTACCAGCGGAGTCGCGGCCAGCAATGCATCCAGTTATGCCCTGCAGCAGCGGTACGACCAGAGCTACGTGCAGTGCATGTACTCGCGCGGTCACAAGGTGCCGCTGATTGGTGGCTATTCACTACAGAATGCGAACGCCGGCCGGCCCTTTTCCGCCACCGCTCTTCCACCCCCCCCGCCACCGCCGCGTGGCGCACCCCCACCACCCCCGCCGCGTTAGCGCAGCAGGGAAGGCGGCAGGCAATTCCGAGCGCGACCGCGGTAAGTTCTGGCGTAAACTACGCGCCCCGACCCGACGAAAAGCCATGCCATGTCCCGCGCGACCCTGAAGCTACCGAAAAGACCTGCCAGCTCTGCTGCTCCCGGCGAAGCGAGGGCGCCTGCGCGCCGGCCGATTCGCGGCGGTTCTCCGACATCGAAACATGCCATGCAGCAGCCGGCTGACGGCAAGCCGACAGCACCGACTCCGCCGGCCCCGAAAGCTGCGAAAAACCATCCACAACGTGGAGTAGCGCGCAGCACCGGCGTGCGCGCCTTCCCTCCGGCGCCGCAACGCACCGAACGTGAGGCGCTTCCGCCAACCCCGGTCGCGGATGTCTCGCCGGCAGCACCGATTCTGCCGGCCCGGAAAGCTGCCAAAAAACATCCGCAACGTGGAATAGCGCGCAGCACCGGCGCGCGCGCCTTCCCTCCGGCACCGCAACGCAGCGAACGCGAGGCGCTTCCGCCAACCCGGGTGGCGAATGCCTCACCAGCGGCACCGGCACCGCAGGGGTCGCGACCGACGCCGCCGGCTGAAGCGCCAGCCGCCGCGGCCAGTAGTCAACGTGGTCTGGCGAAGGAGTCACCGCGGCTGTCGAAGCTGGTGAGCGCACAGGCCCAGTGTTCGCGGCGCGAAGCTGACGAGTGGATCGAAAATGGCTGGGTGACGGTGGACGGCGTCGTCATCACGACGCTTGGTGCGCGGGTGAACCCGAAGGCCAGGATCCAGGTCAAGGAGGCGGCGAGCAAGCATCAGACGGAAAGCGTCACCATCCTGTTCAACAAGATTCCGTGCGGCGATCTCGATGCGCCGGCAGGGAACGGGCGCGAGAACCCGGTCGAATCGATCCGTGCCGAGAACCGTTGGCCGGAAGACGGCTGCCCGCTCCGTTTCAAGGTCGGCCACCTGCGCGGGTTGGCTCTGGCCGGCAGACTTGAGCCCGAGGAGGGTGGCATGCTGGTGTTTACCCAGGAGGGTAGCGTCGCCCGCCGACTGACTGGTGGCGATTCCAGGCTGGAGAAGGAATACCATGTCCGCGTCGAGGGTGAGTTGCTGCCGGGTGGCCTGGAGCTGCTCCGGTATGGCCTGTCGCTCGACAAGGTCAAACTGCTGCGCGCGGAGGTGTCCTGGCTGAGTGAGCAGCAATTGCGCTTGGTCCTGCACGAAAACAGGAAGCGACAGATCCAGGGCATGTGCGAGCAGGTGGGCTTGCGGGCGACTGACATCAAACGCGTCCGGATTGGCAGCGTATCGCTTGGCAAGCTGGCTCCCGGGCAATGGCGCTACCTGCGGACGGGGGAGCGCTTTTGACCTTTCAGGCAAACCGCCACCGGCAGCTTGCAGGCTGACGAGGCTGGGACTACCATCTGCCTGATCGCACTGACAGCGGCAAGGGAAGCTGTTCCGCTGTCAGCGCATTCTTCGGACGCCCTTGTTGAAGGCGACACCCATGTTCGACAAGCACCCGCCCCGCGACCTGGCTGGCTGGCTGGCCTTCGTCAGCGGCAGAGAAATGCCCGTTCTACGCCAGACGGCGCGCCGCCTCGACGAGGCGCGTCAGAATATCGACCGGGTTAACGGCCGCGACATCACTGACATCGTGCTACAGGACCCGTTGTTGGCCATCCGCGTCCTGGCCTACATTCAGGCTGGCAGCCGTCGCCGCCTGCAAAGCGACATCACGAATATCGCCAGCGCGGTGATGATGCTCGGCGTCGACCCTTTTTTCCGGCAGTTCGACCGGCCGCTGACGCTCGAGGGCATGCTCAGCGGTCAGCCGCAGGCCCTGCTCGGCGTACTGCAGGTGATCCTGCGCACACAACGTGCCTCACGCTACGCCCACGAGTGGGCGTTCGCGCGGCATGACATGAACGTTGAGGAAGTGGCTCTCGCCGCGCTGCTGCATGACCTCGCAGAGATCCTGCTATGGTGCTTTGCGCCGGATCTGGCAATCGAGATTCGCTCGCGGCTGCAGGCCGACAGATCACTGCGAAGCGCCAGCGTGCAGCAGGAGGTGCTCGGGTTTCCGCTGGCCGAACTGCAGTTGGCGCTCTGCCACGCCTGGCATCTACCCGAGCTGCTGACGACGCTGATCGACGACGGCAACGCGCATCTGTCCAGGGTGCAGAACGTGAAACTGGCTGTCAACCTCGCTCGCCACTCGATCGATGGCTGGGCTGACCCGGCCATACCGGATGACCTGAAAGCCGTCCAGGACCTGCTGCACATCAGCCGCGAAACCCTGCTCCACCGGCTGCAGTTGCCGCCCGAACTCCTGCCCCGATTCCTTCGTGAAGGTGCTGCTGGAGTATAGTGCCGGCTTACTCCGCCCGGCGCACACTCCCGCATGCCACGTCTGCTGCTCTTCCTCATTGTCTTCATTGAAGGCTTCTGCTCGCTTGGCGCCGAAGTCATCGCGTTGCGCCAGATCATCCCGCACATGGGCAGCTCGATCGTCGTCACCGCACCCACAATCGGTTTCTTTCTTCTTGCCCTGGCCCTGGGTTACCACGCCGGGGCAAAGATCGACGACGAGTATCTCGATGTCGTGGCGAGGAACTTTCTGCTCGCGGCCTTGCTGATCGGCGTCGGTCTGGCCGGGGTGAGCGTTGATCTGATCTTTGCTGCAATCCGTCCGCCGGAACTCGCCTACCTGGTGCTCGTTGCCGGCGTACTCGGTCCGATCGCCTGGCTGCTCGGGCAGACCGTACCCATCCTGACCAATCTGCTACAGCACGAACGCGTCGGCGAGGCCAGCGGACAGGCACTTTACTACTCCACGCTCGGCTCCTTTCTCGGTTCGCTGTCCCTGTCGCTGCTGGTCATGCAATGGCTAGGCGTGTCGGCAGCCGTGGCGCTCTGCGCACTGTTGCTGGTCGTCGGCTTCGTGCTGTTGCGCGGTCGCGGCTGGGCCACCACCACCGCCGGCTTGACGGTCATCACCCTGGCCGTTCTCGCCAATGCCTGGCTGCGCCCGGAAATCGAAACGGCTTACGCCAGCTACCTGGTGGTGCCGGCCAAATACGACGGCGCGATCAACGGGCAAGCCTTCAAGAACAACAACTCGTTCGCGTCATTGATCGACGAGTCAGAACCGCCACACTACGCGCGCTACATCCGGCATGTTCGTAGTCTCCTGCTCGATGACCTTGGCTTCCGTGACCGCCGGATTCTGGTCCTCGGCGCCGGCGGCTTCACGCTGTCACACCGCGAACCGCGCAACCATTACACCTATGTCGATATCGACCCGGCGGTCCGCGGAATCGCCGAAAAGCATTTTCTCCACACAGCCGCGCGCGGCGACTTCATCGCCGACGATGCACGCCGCTTCGTGATCCGGACCGAGGAGCGCTTCGCTGCCATGCTGGTGGACGTCTACGGCGCCCACTCGTCGATCCCCGGCCACCTGGTCACGCGCGAATTCTGGCAGGCGACGCGCCGGGTACTTGAACCCGATGGACTGCTGATTGCCAACCTGATTCTCGACAGCGCCCTCGCCACGCCCTACTCGCGCAACCTGCTGGCGACCATCGAGAGCATCTACGGCCGCTGTGCCGTCGAAGTGCTGCAGAAGAAGCAGGTGCTGGCCAACGTGGTGGTCACCTGCCGTAACGGTGAGCCCCCAGAACCGGCTCGCCTGTTCATCGACGAACGCAACACCGCCGACTTCGATCTGGCGCGCTCGCGCTGATCAGGGCATCGCATCGCGTCGCTTCGCTTCGCGGCACGCCCAACGACGGTCAGACCTTTCGGTCGCGATGCCGATCGGTACTGCTTTGTCGGGCGGAAGCGGTGTCCGCCATTTGGCATACTCACACCGTATCATGCAATGTCATGAACCCTTTATTTGCAAGGCTTACAGGCATATCGCTTGACTCGCACCGTATCATGACGGAACATACAAGCTCATCTTTTTTGATGGGACTCATGATGGAACGGCAATCTAGCACGGTGGCATCAAGCGAGGCGCATGGCGACATGGCGCCCGAGGTCCGGAAACGTGGTCGGCGAAAAGTCAAAGCGCTATCGCCAATCGAGGTGCAGCGACTCACTACGCCGGGCATGAACTTCGTCGGCGAGGTCGCGGGCCTGGCGCTGCTCGTCAAGGTGACTGGCGCACGGAGTTGGATACTGCGCTGCTCGATAGCCGGCAAGCGGCGCGACATGGGGCTGGGCGGATTTCCTGATGTGACCTTGGCGGATGCACGGCGGCGCGCACGCGACATGCGCGAACGGATCGACAACGGAGAAGACCCCATTGGCCAGCGTCGGGAGTCCCGCGCTGCACTACGAGCGGCGCTCGTCAAGGCCATGACGTTCGACCAATGCGTGGACGCCTATCTGAATGCACACAACGAGTCGTGGAGCAATCCCAAGCACCGGCAGCAATGGCGCAACACCTTGACCAGTTACGCCGGGCCAGTCGTCGGCGCGTTGAACGTAGCGCACATCGAAACCGGACATGTGCTCAAGGTCTTGGAGCCGATCTGGAAAACGAAGACCGAGACGGCTAGCAGGCTACGGGGTCGCATGGAGTCGGTCTTGTCCTGGGCGACCACCCGCGGCTATCGCACCGGCGAGAATCCGGCGCGATGGAAAGGCCACTTGCAAAACCTGCTTGCCATGCCGTCGAAGATTGCCAAGGTCGAACACCATGCGGCGCTTCCCTATCGAGAGCTTGGCGCATTCATGGCTGATCTGTCGCGGCGAGAAGGCATCGGTGCACGTGCTCTCGAATTCGCCATCCTGACGGCGGCGAGGTCGGGCGAGGTCCGCGGCGCGGCCTGGGCAGAGATCGACCTGGAGGCCGCGTTATGGACAGTTCCCGGCGAGCGCATGAAGGCCAAGAACGAGCACGCCGTACCGCTTTCAGACGCGGCGCTGGCCATCCTGCGGGCGCTGCCACGCGAGGGCAGTCTGGTATTCCCCGGCGCACGGGAAGGCCGGCCGCTGTCCGACATGAGTCTGACCGCTGTACTGCGGCGCATGGGCCGCGGCGATTTGACCGCGCACGGATTCCGTTCGACGTTCAGAGACTGGGCCGCAGAGCAAACGGCGTACCCGCCTGACGTTGTGGAAATGTCTCTGGCGCACACCATCACCAACAAGGTCGAGGCGGCTTACCGGCGCGGCGATCTGATCGAGAAGCGGCGCAGGCTCATGGATGATTGGGCGAAGTTCTGCTCGACGGTTGCGATGACGACGGATAACGTGCTGCCGATGAGATTCCCGAAAGCCGGCTGATCAAGGGCCTGTGTGGTCGGCAGCGCCCTCAGCAGGTAGCAGAAACGTAACCTTTGCAAGTCAGCGTGAAGCACTGCGCGCCATGGCGTATCTGCCTAACACAGTTTCAAAGGAAAGATCAAGGATCTATTTTTGTTCGCCGCTTCAGAGCTGCGCCCCCCTCGTAGTAGGATCCTCTCAGTTTCACGATGACGCAGGAAGTTTGAGGCTGCATCGTGGGCAAGGAGGTTGCCGGCGGGTATTACCAGTACCCGCCGACGATCAAAAATTTGCAGAGAGCACCCGCAGCTTTGATCGCGTCTTGTGAAAGACACCGCATCAGCGTAATTCAACTTGCGCATGCCGTGTGTATTTTTGCCGCGAACGCGTTTAAGGCTGCCTTTCGCCATAGGCGGAAAGCAAGCAATGAAGACGAACACGCGCATCACCCCATCAAGCAAACAGATCCCCGAAGTCGTTGCGCAGTTCGACCGAATGCCTGACCAGGCCGTTGTCGACCTGAACAACGCGAGTGCCATTTCTGGCCGTTCGCGGGCAAGCCTATACCGGCATTTCTGGTCCGGCGAGCTGACCCTCGTCAAAGTCGGCAATTCAACGCGGGTTCGCGTCGGCGAGTTGCGCCGTCTGATCGGCGCGGCCTGAGCCATGAGGGCCGACAGAAAACCCACTTCGGGTAGCGCCGAAGTGGGTTCAGGTCTTGCTACGTCTCCTGCACACCATTCTACCGCGACCGACCCGCTGAAGGGCTGGTTCGACCTGGCCGGCAACGTGAAACCTTCGCGCAATCGACCGCAGAAACGCGGATGGCAAAGGGGACGGCGATAATGAACGACATCGACCGAATCCGTGAAGCCCTACAATTTATCCCTACTGGCGGGCATGACGAACGGTTTCGCATTGGCTGCATGCTGAAGTCAGGACTGGGCGACACCGGCCGCGAACTATGGGACGAATGGCGGGACGGACGTGGCGACGATGAGGCTGCATCTGTCTGGAAGAGTATCAGCGAAACCGGGCCGCTGAAAATCGGCACTCTGTTCCATGAAGCCAAAGCCAAGGGCTGGCGCGATGATGGGGGATACCAAAAACCGACCGCAGAGGAACTTGCCGAGCGAAAGCGCATCGCTGCGGAGCGGACCGCACAAGAGGAAGCCGAGATAGCTCGCGAACGCGCCCACACGGCGAAAAAGGCGGCTGCGATCTATAAGGCGGGAACCGAGCCAGTCGATAACCCCTACCTCTCGCGCAAGCGGATTTCCTCTGTGGCGACACTGCGAGAGATTGACGCGAGCGCGGCGACAGCGATCCTGGGCTATCCGCCGAAGTGTCGCGGCGACCTGCTGACCGGTCCCTTGCTGGTGGTTCCAGTCAAGCAAGGTCACCAGCTCTCAACGGTGGAACTGATCGACGGCGACGGACGCAAGGCGGTGCTAGCCGGGCGCGGTAGCAAGGTGGGCGGGTATTGGGCAACCCAAAGGCTACCCGATGGTGACGGGCCGGAACCGCTGCAGTTTTGCGAGGGCGTGGCAACAACCCTCTCAACTAAGGAAGCGACAGGTGAGATAAGTATTGCAACGCTGTCGGCGAGCAATATGCTGACTGTGGCGATGATCATGCGCGAACGCTATCCGACCAGGCCGTTTGTGTTTTGTGCCGAGCTGGTGAAGGCAACCGGCGTACCCGACCCCCATGCAATCGAGGCCGCGCGCGCTGTCGGCGGCAAGCTGGCAATACCCGACTTCGGCAGCGACCGCGATCCCGAAATGAAGGACATGAATGACCTTTTTATTCTTGGGGGCGCAGGATCCGTAGCGCAAGCCATAGCGAACGCAAGCGCGCCGGAAGGGGCAGAGGTTCAAGCCGACGAAGAAAACGCGCCAATAGGCGATTCTGAAGACAACGGCTGGCCGGTTCCGCAACCGCTGTCCGCCAAGATCGAGCCGGAACCCTATCCACTGGATGCCCTGCCCCTGCCGATCAGGGCGGCGGTGGAAGAGGTCGTGGACTTCGTCAAGGCACCTGTCCCGATGGTGGCATCGTCGGCTCTGGCGGCACTGTCACTGGCGATCCAAGGCCATGCCGATGCGAAGCGGCTTGAGAAACTTCATGGGCCTGTCGGACTGTTCATTCTGGTGATCGCTGATTCCGGCGAGCGGAAATCAACCTGCGACGGATTCTTCACCAAGACCATCAGCGACTATGAAGAAGCTCAAGCCGAGGCGGCGAAACCTGCACTGACAGATCACCGGGCGGCAATCGAGGCATGGGAAGCCAAGCGCGGTGGCGTCAAGGAAAAAATCCGCCAACTTGCTAAAGATCAAAAACCAACGGCGGGCATGGAATCAGCCTTGCGCGATCTGGAACATGACAAGCCGGAACCACCGAGAATTCCCCGTCTGATGTATGCCGACGCGACACCCGAAGCACTGGCCTATGGTCTGGCGAAGCAATGGCCTTCGGGGGGTGTGGTCTCTGCCGAGGCCGGCATTGTTTTCGGGTCGCACGGCATGGGCAAGGATTCAGTTATGCGGAATCTGGGCCTGCTGAATCAGCTATGGGACGGCAAGAGCCTGACTATCGACCGGCGATCCACCGAGTCCTTCACCGTTCGCGGTGCACGGCTGACCGTGGCCTTGCAGGTTCAGGAACCGACCTTGCGCGAATTCTTCACCCGATCCGGGGTGCTGGCACGTGGCACTGGGTTTCTCGCCCGGTTCCTTGTGGCGTGGCCGGAATCGACACAAGGGATGCGCCAGATCGACCCCGATGCACCGGATGGGCCTGCGACCTGGCCGCACCTTACCGCATTTCATCGGCGCATTGCCGCAATACTGGATCAACCAGTTCCCATTGATGATGATGGCGCACTGACCCCGCCCATGCTGCCCCTGACCCCGGAAGCAAAAGCGGCGTGGGTGGAATATCACAATGCAATCGAGAGCGAACTGTCCAGTGGCGGCGAGCTATACGACGTGCGGGACGTGGCAAGCAAATCTGCCGACAACGCGGCACGGCTGGCGGCGTTGTTCCAGATGTTCGTTGGAGCGGGCGGCGCAATCGGACTTGCGGCGTTCGAGAGTGCGAGCCTCATTACGGCCTGGCACCTGCACGAATCCCGGCGCTTCTTCGGCGAGTTGGCGTTACCGGCGGAACTGGCGGACGCGGCGCGGCTGGATAGCTGGCTGATCCAGCATTGCACGCGGGAGCGGACGCACCTTGTCCCAACTCGCGAAGCGCAACGACTCGGGCCGGTTCGTGACAAGGAAAAGCTGACGGCGGCATTGCGGGAACTGGAAGAGCTTTACCGCGTGAAGGTGGCGCATGAGGGGCGGCGGAGAACCATCAAGATGAATCCGGCGCTGGTGGGGGTGATGCGATGAGCCTGCTATCCAGACTTCGAGAGAAGCAAGCCGGCAGGTTTGCGACTGCGACACCTGCGACTGTTGCGACACAAGCAGGCGCAAGGGGGCGAACTGTCGCAAGTGTCGCAACTGTCGCTGTCGCAAATCCCCGGAAGTCGATACCAGAACCTATCGCACCCCCGGCAAAAGTCGGCGCTGGCGACACGGCGACCGCTTCCCGCTGGGGGCTGATTAACATCCCTGACCGCGAGCCGCTGACGGTGGCTTCCTCGCCAGCGGCGATCCATGCCGAGGTGCTCGACACGCACCCAAGTGCGCTGGCGGCGGAACCGATTGAGCCGGGCCGGCGCCAACCTGGCGCACCGTTGGCCGGTGATCAGGAACCGGCAGTCCTAGCGTGGCTGTTGGAGACCGGCGATACCGATCAGGCGATCGTTGCCGAAGTGTCGGGCGCCTGCCGGCGTGACGTCGATGCGCGGCGGTACGTCCTCGAACGGGCAGAGTCGCGGTTGACAAACACGAGCATAGCCGACTGCGCGAGCTGCCGGCACCGGCGAAGTCCTGGCGGCACGGTCCGCTACTGCGCCAGCGGGCGAAGCGATTTGCCGCTGGCGTATGGCGACGGACATCCGCTGCGGCGTTTGCCCGACGACCAAGGGCATTGCTGCACTCAGTGGTCTGGACTGATTCAGAGAGGAGTCGAATGATGGTTCGTAAGCCGAAGACACCGGAAGCCGAGAAATTCCCGAGGAAGACAATCCCCTGCGAGTCGGGGCCTTCCGCCGAGGAGCAAGGGCGTGCGTACGCGAAGCTGCTGACCGCCCCCGATGTGTGCGGCTATCGGGTCATTGTCGCCAGCAGCCCGAAAGGCCTGGTGGAAGAAATTGATGCCCCGACATTTCTGGCGACCTTGCGCGAGCAAGCGGCGGCGGTGCAAGGGGGCAACATGTCCCATGCCGAGGCGATGCTGATCACCCAGGCAACGGCGCTGCAGAGTCTGTTTGTGCGGCTCGCCGAGCGGGGCTTGAGCCAAGAGCACATGCCGAACCTTGAGGCCTTCATGCGGCTGGCGCTTCGGGCGCAGTCCCAATGCCGCGCAACGCTGGAAACACTGGCGGCGATCAAGAATCCGCCGATTGTCTACGCCAAGCAGGCCAACCTGACGAGCGGGCCGCAACAGATCAACAATGGCGTGGCGGCACCCTCGCGTCCGCGGGAAATCGCAGCCGAGCAAACCCAACTATCAGGAGGACCCCATGAGCTACTACCGGACGCCCGAACATCGGGCATTGCGTGCCGAGTTGATTCGGCGCTGGAAACCTTGGGAGAAGTCGACCGGGCCAAAGTCAGAAGCGGGTAAGGCGCGGTCTGCCCAGCGCGGATTCAAGGGCGGTTGGCGCGGCCGGTTGCGGGAATTAGCCCATGCGCTGCGCGAGCAGGCCGAAACGTTGAAGCGTATCGGCTAGAAAGTCGGCACTCACGGAACGCCAACAATGCTGGCCAGGACTTACCAAGGAAGGAAATGACTGATGACATGGCAACCGGGGCAACCAATCAGGTCGGCGCAGGACGAGGTCGACTGGCAGGAATGGAAACGCTGCACGAAAGCAGAAGGACAGCGCTATCGGCGCAGCAAGTATCGGCGTATCGACTACATTGACGTGAGCGATGCTGCTGCGGCCATCATTGACCTAGAAGTGAGCCTGGCGCAACGCGAGCGACGCTACGTCGATTCAACCTACTCCGCTGTCATCAATCGCATCATCACGGAATGGGCGGCGCACCGGAATAAAATGAAATGAAATAGAGGAATCGCATGACCGACCCCTGTAGTGAAAAGAGACGACGATGGCGGGCGTACTGGGACTTTCAACGGTACATTTGGAATCTGCGATTTGACCGCGGGCACAGGGGCGCAATACCCGCCTGCCCGCCGATGCCTGCCGATCTGTGGAACTTGCCTTGCGGAGCCAAGACCAGAGCCGGGACGCCGTGCAAGATCACGGCGCTCTACTTTGGTGGCCGTTGCAAGTGGCATGGCGGCTTGAGCACGGGGCCAAAATCGGAATCGGGCAAGGAGCAGTGCCGCATCAATGGCCAAAAAGGCGGAAGGCCGAAGAAGCAAGAGACGGACCCGTAGAGCAGTAGCCGACACGGCTGCAAGAAGCTGTACGATGAGCACAGGTGCCTGCTAGGGTGCGGATCGGAGAGCGGCAACGGCTAGGTTGACGAAACCGAAGTCATAGTGGGGTAAGGTTTACCCAAGGTTTTGTGAACCAGCGACGAGTCGGACGCTTGCGGAAGATTGCACTGCACAATGCCAAAAGCAATGCTACGCACGAACCGTGCCGAAGCTTGCAGCGCATGGCCTTGGCTGGGTAGCGGTTACTAATGGCACGAAAAGTGATAGTGGTGCAGTGCGCAATGCTTTGGCAAGACGCTACGGCGACGCTCAGGCGGGTTTCGGTGCGCAGTAAGCGGAAGTATCGCCGCGTGGGTGATCGCTCCGCCAGCGAGCGCAGTGCAAGTCCTTGACGTGCTGCTGGCGTGTGGTTGGCGCTCCTTGTCCATGCACTGTATGAATCGTGTAGACTCCGACACAACCAGTAGCTACCGACAAACCCACACAGCTTTCGATAAAAACCTCCTCGGTCCTGCTAGGCGCTATAGCTGTTTCGCTTGTTCCCGTAGCAGGTGAAGCGGCCGGCTTCCAGTCCATGATGAAAATCTCTCGCTGCCTCAGAGCGCAGCGGCGGCGGCGGTCTCAATTGAAGTCGACAAGTTTCTGAACCTGGTTTGTGCCATTAGCATTCATTTTCCGGACAGCGGCTTGCGGTGGGACTAAATGTCATCGAGACTGACCGCACCCCTATCGATGAGATTCTTCTACATTTCACGTTAACACACGAGTGGTTGAACTTAATGCTTCCCTGCTGGCAGATAGACGCGGTCGGGTCGGCGTCATGAGAGGCTTCGTTGCATGAACCCTATCGTCCGCCACTTCTTGCCCTCCGTCATGCGCGGCGTCTACCGCCTCGACGACATCCTCACTGCGGAAATTGGCGAAGTTGCGTATCGTCAGTTTCTCGATACGAAGATACGATTGATACCGAAGCGGTTGATCGGGGATATTGGTCTTCGATCGGACCTCGGTGAAGTGCGGCTGCCAGTTATCCGGGGAGTCCCGCATCCGCATGCAAGACAGCGCGCCGCTGCGTTCTTTCGCCTGCACCCTTATTTTGCCAATGCCTTGCTTGACGACCGTTTGTCCATTGAGAATGGCCCAAATGGCGCACAGAATTTCCTTGAGGTTGAGTTCGTCAAGAAAATCCTAGCCCCAGCATTGAGCGAAGGTGGGCTGCAGCGCGCTCGCCCGCAGGAGCAGATCGGCCCGTACCGGGTTGATTTCGCTCTCCGCGGAACGAGCAAGTTCGCCTTGGAAGTAGATGGCTTCGGGAAGTTCCAGAATCCGGCCGCCCTCGACAACTTCACCAAGCGCCAGAACTACATCGCAGCGGAAGGCTGGCGGGTCATTCGCTACACTTACAGTCAGATCATGAGAATGACCGAAGCCACGCTTCGGAACTTGTGCTCGATACTGGCTCAAGACCCGGAGCTTGGCCGCCTGCTAGCAACAGCGCCCAATTCTTCCCAAGCGGAGTTGTTCAACGACACCACAGGCGACGAAACTGAAACCCTGTTTGACAAGGTAAATGACTTTCACCGGGTTCAGGATCTCTTCGCCGACTTCTGCGCAACGCACCGGCCGCATGACACGAACGTTGTGCTCCGCGATAGCATTCACAGCGGGTCTCATTTTGTAGCTGCTGCAATCGCGGCGTTGTATGACTGGCTGGATGCCGTCGCCGGTGTTCTCGACGTCGACTTTGACCTGCCCAATGTGGTCGTCTGCGGCGTCTGCGAACAAACCTCGCTTCAGTGCGCCCTGCACACCAAAGTCCGCGTTGCTGCGGGCCGTGACGATTGTGATCTGGTAGTCGAACAAGCGGCGCTGCTCTATGGTACTCCGACGGTCCCGGCGCCACTGGACGCGGATGCGCGCCGAATTCAATACCGCCATGGGCTTTCCGTCGATGATATCCACTCCCGACTCAGGTATTTTACCGAGCACATCTTCGGCTATCCTGGAGGTACAAAGCCCTTCCAGGATCGCGTCCTGCAACGCGTATTCGACGGCCGCGACGTGCTCGGGATTTCCACTACGGGCAGCGGGAAGTCCTTCTGTTTTTGGCTGCCAGCACTCCTCAGGCCTGGTTTGACGATTGTTGTCGCGCCATTGCGATCTCTGATGCGCGATCAGATTTACTCGCTGCGCAAGAATGGAATTGCAGCCGCTGAGTTCATCAATGTCGACGTCCCTGAAGCAACCCGACGGCGCATCATGGAAGAAGCGCGGCTTGGCTTCATCCGGCTCTTATACGTAGCGCCAGAGCGGCTTCGTATCAAGGATTTTCTCGAACAGTTGGCAGATCTCACGCAGGCGATTCCTATCAACCTCTTGGCTATCGATGAGGCTCATTGCATATCTGAATGGGGGCATGATTTTCGGCCTTCGTATCTCAAGCTGCCATTCGTGCGCGATAGCCTATCTCGCGGCGAGCAGCCCCTACAAATCCTCGCCCTCACCGCCACCGCGGGCAAGGAGGTTGAAGCGGACATGTGCGGGATCCTGAAACTCAGAAGGGGTGAAGATGCTGACAGCAGCGACGTAATCCGGGAAGCCGCCGCTGACCGGGTACGGTTCAGCTATGAGATAGTCTCTGCTGAAAATGCCGCCGCCAAGACGAGGCTGTTCCACGAGATGCTGAAGGAGCATATCCCCACAGCGCTCGGAGCGAGGCGGCTGACATCTCTCCTTCGCGACTCGAACCAGAGTGCCCAAAAAGCACTGGGACTCGTGTTCTGCATCTATGCAGATCCGCACGGCAGGCACTCAACCCATGAAGGGACGGCGCATTATCTGTATCAAGCGATGAGCATTCTGGAAAAGACGGAGATTTTTGAGCCGGGTCGGCGTGCTCCCAAACAATACAGACTCGACGCCTATTCCACGGGCAGGGTTCGAGTTTTCGCCAGCAAGCAGCCAACTCTCTGTCCCCATTGCAATTCATATGATTACACTAGCCAGGAGGTCAGGGGTTCCGAAGATGATGACCTCGGGGAAGACGGAACGGCTACCATTGATGACGGCACGGGACTGAAAAGCTGCCGACATTGCGGTCGAGACTTCAACGGCTCTGAAAGCGTTTCACCGCGTACTTGGGCCAAAGTCATCAAGCAGAATCAGGACGATTTCAAGTCCACCAGCTATGACATTCTTGTAGCTACCAAAGGTTTCGGCATGGGGATCGATCAGGGCAGCGTGCGCTTTGTGGTGCACACTGCACTGTCTTCTGGCCTGGAATCATGGTATCAGGAAGTAGGTCGCGCTGGCCGCGACAATGAACGTGCTCACATTGCGTTATTGACGGAGCCGCCAAATAGCGCGTGTATGTCTGCCTTGGGAAGAGCGGCTATAAGATCCCCAGAGTGCAAATCGTACCGATCTGGGTGTCCGCATGGCAAGATCGGACTATGCGATTACGGCAAGCAGCACATGTTCATCACAAAGAGTTATCCAGGAGTTGTGAACGACGCATTCCGTGCCTTGACCATGCTGGACCGGATATGCGAAGCGCTGCAGCTTCAAGGGGATGAGCCGGTTATCGTATACTCTCGCCACGATCGTCTTTCTCTCGATGAAATCGCCCTCTACCGACTGACAGTTCTCGGACTGGTGCGCGACTACGCGGTTTCCTACACACCACGCCCCAACTTTATCATCGAGTTCGCACTGCCTGATATCCCCGACACGCAAGAGGCGGTAACTAGGTGCAAGAAGAATATGCAGCAGCATTTGAGAGAGTATCTTTCGCATTTTCATGGGAAATATGTAGCCCGATCCAATATCACTCAGCAAATCGAAGAGTGCCTGCAAAAACATGGTCCGATTACGAATTTTCAAGACAGGCTCGCAAGGCTAAGGATACTTGGAACGTATACGCCATTATTGGATCAGTCTGCGTCAGAGTTCGTCAAGATGGTCTATGGGTATCTGCTTCTTCTCCTGGAACATACCTATGATCGCGTAGTTAAAATGCGCTATGACATGCTGTGGAATTTGCTGCAAGTGGTGGCGACTAAAGAGTGCAGAAGAATTGCAATTCTTGATCAGTTCTCGGCGCCTCCAGGGGCGGCTTACCGTTGCGGCCTGTGCGATGTATGCGCTCCAGATCTTCACTTCCCTGATATCCGCAGTGCTCCACTCGGAATCTCGACCGATGAAGAACTGGAGCGCCGCCTGCAAAAAATCTTTGCGAACGATCCCGATTCATTCGATCTAGCAGTGCTGCGCGAGTTGATACACGAATTCAGGGAGTACCCGCTCGCGAAGTACAGGCAGGCGCGAACTGTGATACAAGGGAGCCCAAACAACCTGTCCGCTTTGTTTGTAGCGCGGGAATTTTCGCCGTCATTAGAGCTAGAAGGTAATGCCCGCCGGCTGTTGCGAACAGCAAACAAACTCGGAATCAGCCTCGGCGATGTTCAGGATATTTACAGGACATCTCCCGATTTTCTGAAAGCAGAGATGTTAGTGTCCATACTCAATGATGCCTATTCCGCATGTAACACGATTGAGGGATGGGAATTTCTAGTTCAAGAGGCGTCAAAACCAGATCATCGCCAAGCCACACCGGTTGCGATGATGAAGGAATGTCTGGAGTTCTTTCTCATTGTGGAGAAAGTCATTCCCACTGAAATTATTTCGATCAAGAATAAGACTCTCGAACTGGAGGTCGCATATGGCTGAGATCAGTAGCGTAGAGGCCGTCCGCGAGAAGCTTCGTGAGTTTGACAGGCAAATCAGCGATGCCATTGCTGCTGCCAAGGCCCTCGCCGCGATAAGGGCAGATGCCGACATATTGGTTGGCAAAGTAGGGGATCTGATGGTCCGTGGAGAGAAAGAGATACAAAGCCTGAACCAAATAAAATCGACACTCAGAGAGTCGCGGAATGAGTTTGCCTCGCTTCATCAGGAGCTGGTGGAGTCCATAGCCGAGTCAAAAAACGCACGTCAGCAGTTGGAGAGCACACGCGCATCGGTGGTTTTATCGATTGACGGGAAGGTTGCCCAAGCAGAGCGACGTCTATTGTCTGCCACCCAAATGCAGTTTGCTGAGCAAGAAAAAGTGCTGACGCGACTGGACGCAGACACGCGTACGAATGCACAGTTAGCGGCAAAGGCGAGCGCATCCGCAAGCAAAGACGCGGGTCAATTGCAGCATCTCTTGCTGACCTTACGTACTGATCTCCAAGACAAATCAGAAAGTGAGTTCTCGCGGGTAGAACAACTTCTGGAGAGCAAGTTCAAGGAATTGCAAGGTGATTACGACCGAGGGATTCAGCCCGCGTTTCAGATGCTTGAGGCGAGTTCAGCAAGCAGCCAGCAGTTAGTACGGACAGAAGCATCTGCACTCAGGAATGAGCAACAGGATTTCTTGGCCAGCATCGACAGGCATGTGCATACAACCCTCGACGGGATACAACTGCAATCCTCAAGCCATGCTGACGCGATGAACGCAGAACTTGCAGCATTTAAGGACGAAGTTGCTGGAGCCTTGCGCGGCCAAAATGAATCCATGAGCCGACAAGTCACCGACTTCCTTAACAAACAGAATGCGTTAATCCAGAACCTCACACAACAAATCGACGGTTTCCAGCGCGCCGCCTCGGCACAATCGGCTGCGCACAGCGAAACGCGCTCCAAGATGGGCGAACTTGCTACAGCACTTCGTCGCTTCCAAGACACGGCAGCGGATCAGTTTGAAACAAGCCGGTTGGAATTTGCATCGATGCGCAGCACTCTCGACGAGATGAAGATCGCTCTTCAAAAGGAAGCCGAAAAGGGGGAACGACATGGAGCAACCGTTCAGGCGCTTTCGATTCTCCTAGATGAAACATTGATGAAGCTCAAGAAGTTGCCGTTTGTTGGATCAAACTTCCAATAGAGCACATGCTGCAGCCGAGTGCTAACGGCCAGATCCCATTGAACCTGTCGTTCAGGTCTTTTTCGGCCACCGGCAGCCACCGACCCATCCCCACCTGATGACAAATAGAAGTCCTCTGGCAGCTTACAAGAGAGAGCTGCCGCTCAGGGATTTCAACTGGGTGCCTCTTGGTCGTGTTGAGAGCTCGCGGGGTGGCCGCGTCAAGACTGGCCGGAATTAGTAACTCACTGGCTGGTACCTACAAGTTCGTCCCGACCGGGAGCTTTCATGACCCAACGAGGTCAGCTTCGTGCCCAAGCCCGTGGTTAGCAGGAATTGGGAGCTGCAAAAGCAAGCATTATCAAACCGTCGAAACGCATGATTCTCACTTTGTGATGAAAATCACGCTAGTTGCTTGCGCCTAGTCAAGAACAACCCCGAGAGCGCCAAACCCAGTAAGAAGAGCGGGGCGGGTTCCGATATGGCACTTGGCACATAGCAGCCGCTTGCACTTCCAACACTCAGGCCAAGTTGGGCACACTGTTGATCAACGAAAAGCATCCCAGTATTGAATGAGTATGGTCCCGGCAAGGTCGCAAATTGATCAAGCATGGCGCCGGTATTGGGGTTTAATTCGAGAATAGCAGTCCCGTAACCACGCATCGCCGCGTAAAGGTTCTGGTTCGGCCCAAAGGCAAGATCGAGCAATGTATCGTATTGAAACGGAATGCCGAGTTCGTCGTCATATCCGTCCAAAGTAGGAAGTGAAAATCTTCCTACCAGCACACCTGTCGCCGCACCAAACCTGAAGATACTATTCGTCGGGAAGCTAGCGACGTACAAGTCACCGGTGGGGCTGAATGCCATGCCTATCTGTGCTCGAAAGCCTATAGTGCCTAAGCCAACGTACCCTAATAAGGCTCCCGTGGCGCCATTAAAACGTGAAATAGAATTGCCGAGACCATTGGTTACATAGAGGTTCCCATCGGGACCAAAGACAATTTCTTGACCAATAACGATTCCTGTTGAGAACACATCAATGAACGCTCCGCTACTCCCATCATAGCGTAGAACTTTCCCGGGGTTAAAGCCGTGGTTGCTTATGACATAAAGATTTCCATCCGGGCCAAAAGTTAGGCCGGCGGGGCCGACCAGTCCACCAGTACCCGGGAGAACGAACGTGCCGATCAAGGCGCCATTTGGGTCAAAACGGACGATTCGACCATCGGTATTCGATCCAGTGTTAAAGGCAGAGGCATACAGGTTTCCGTCAGGCCCCATAGTCATACCTTGAATCTGACTTGCGCCTAGATTTGATCCAGAAAGTGAAATATTGGTACCCGTGACGGAGTCGAACTTTAAAATCATCCCATTGCTTGCTGTACTTCCGATGTTTGCGGGTGTGTACAAACCAGTTACTGAGCCAGCAGTGGCCATCTTACTTATCAGGACGCCGGCGAGAAGGAGCTCCCAGCATACCGCTTTGAATTTCATTGCCAGCCCATCCCTTTCTAACTTATCGTGATATTTGCGTAAGCAATATGCATGCCTAACGTTCCATGTCTATGCAAAATATAGGATTGCGAGGAGCGAGGACATTAATCGCTGGATTGCGTGTAAAAAATCCCGACATTGACTGACCAAGAGCCTGATGCTAGTGCCCTAGGATGGCTGCTTGCGAATTAGATAGCTGGCGTTTGCTCGACGCAATTCTTGCCGACCCGAATGTCTCTTCCTGGCCGACTGCCGACCAACGCCATCCTACACCCTCTTACCGCTTCCCGCGGGGCAACGGTCGGTCAGCGAGCAAATTGACATCGCCGGCCGGGCGGATGACCACAGACACTGGGCGAAGCAAAGTGGGAGATCGGCGCTGCTTGATGAAGGCTATACTCTCGTTGGCACCGTTCGGTTTCCGATCCTTTCATCGAGCGTTCCTATATCCTGATTCTCGTGAAGACGTGGTTGATGCAGTGCGCGTGGACGTGAATGGCCGAGGACTTCGGTCGCTTGAATTTTGGAACCGGGCAACCAACACGCTGCGCTACGCGGCCGAAGACGCCGAAGCAAAGCAAGTACAGGAGGCATTTGATGGAGCAAACCAAGGCGCCGAGCCAGACTGGCTCAAAGACGACGACGGACGAGGAAATCGCCCAACTGGTGGCGGAAGCGAGACTAATCAGGTCGCTAAAGAAGCACGTGGAGAGCCGGCCAGACTTGGACTCTCTGGGCAGCCAAGAGCAGAGCGGTCAAGACAAGAAGGGGTAGCGCCGGCACAAGTAGCCGAAGAGCCTGCGTTTCAACTCGCAGGCAAACGCTTGGTCAGATCATAGCGGCCGAGGAAGCCGCCGCAGCCGACGAGGCGAAAGCTGCGCGTGAGAGGAAGGCCGGCGAGGAAGCAGCCTTGGTTACACGGTAACGCTGGATCTTTGTTGTCTCACTACATGCCATGCAAGCGCATCAGACCTGATGGGGCGCATGATGGTATTCCCATTCGCATAAACCTGAAACCCTTGCTACGACTGGCTTTGCGGGCCATTTATGGCGGAAGCGGTGAGATTCGAACTCACGAACGGTTGCCCGTTGCCGGTTTTCAAGACCGGTGCAATCGACCACTCTGCCACGCTTCCTGCACGCCCCCAGCGGCTCCGACGCGCAGCCCATTGAGGCCACTGCCATGCGTCCGGTGCGGCGCGAATGATAGCATGGCAGTCGATGTTCCAGAGCCAACAGCGGTCCGCCGACACCATACCGCCTTGCTCGCCAAGGAGCCGCCGGGATTGAAACTTTTTTCCTATTTGGCTAGTCTTAGGGCCGTAGTCGCATTTCCATACACAGGAGGAACACGATGCAACCCCAGTTTCAGATGACAGGCCAGGCCAGCGGCGAGCTAGCGCTCCAACAGAACCGCGTCCTGCGCAATACCTTCATGATGCTCGCCCTGACCATGGTGCCGACCGTTCTCGGCGCACTGGTCGGCGTACAGATGCAATTCTCGTTCATGTCCGGCAGCCCGTTCATGTCGTTCCTGCTCTTCCTCGGTATCGCCTTCGGCTTCATGTGGGGCATCGAGCGGACCAAGAACAGCGGCATGGGGGTGGTGCTGTTGCTGGCCTTCACCTTCTTCATGGGCCTGATGCTGTCACGCATTCTGCAGGTGGCGCTCGGCTTCAGCAACGGCGGTTCGCTGATCGCCATGGCTGCCGGCGGTACCGGGGTGATCTTCTTCTCGCTCGCAGGTGTGGCGACCGTGACCAGGAAAGACTTCAGCTTCATGGGCAAGTTCCTGTTCATCGGCATGATCGTCGTTCTGCTGGCAGCCCTGGCCAATATCTTCTTCCAGCTTCCGGCTTTGTCGCTGACCATCTCGGCAATTGCCGTGATGATCTTCTCGGCCTACATCCTCTATGACATCAGCCGGATCGTTAACGGCGGCGAGGACAACTACATTTCGGCAACGCTGGCGGTCTATCTCGACATCTACAACGTTTTCGTCAGCCTGCTCAACCTGCTTATGGTCTTCAGCGGCGATCGCGACTGATCGAATCCGGTGCTCTGGCAGGCAAGGGCGGCTGCGGCCGCCCTTGTTCATTCAACACCGTTGTTCATATACAAGTATCGAGGAAAGCGGGCCCCTGTGTCATTCGCTGGCCGAAGCGACCCGGCACCTCGGCAAAAACGACGGTGTGGCGCGGCAGGGTGGCGATGTTTTGCGATGTGAGCAGATCGCGCAAGGCGACCAGTCGATAACCCCTGCTCGTCCAACCGACGAGCAGTTCCTCGAACGCAGCCTTGTACTTCATTCCCTCAAGCTCGGCGCGCAAGGTGAACACGTGGTCGCCGTCGATGCTGGCGGACTCGGCGAGGATCCGCTCGGCGGCCTGGGCGGCAGAAGTCGTTGCGGTGACGAGGAGTTCGTCAAGCGTGGGCAGCGTTGTCGGCAGCTGTGGACAGTGGACGAGTTCCCCATCAACGACCGGAATGAACGGGAAATTTCCCCGGCAATCACTGGCATAGCAGAAGCCGAGGCGCTGCGTCAGGCGCAGGGCATGACGATTCATTCGCCAGCCAGATGCAGCATGGGCTAGTGCCTGCTCACCGAAAACGGCAGCAAAACGCCGGCTGGCCTGTTCCATTTCGGCTTCAATCCAGGCGTTGTCGGCCGTCGGGACAAATCTTTCCCAGCGCACACGGTGCCAGGCATGGATGCCGACTTCAAGACCGGCATCGCGCGCCTGCCGCATACAGCCGGCGCCGCGAATCCCGATATCCGGTGCCGGCAGGAACAGCCCGTAGAGGCGCGTGAGGAGATCGTAGTAGCGGCTTGGTGAAAGATGGCGTGCTTCCCGACCGCTGGTGTCGGGACCGAGCGAGAAGAAGAAAGTGCCCGATGCTTCATGCCGCTGCAGCAGTTCGATCAGCGTCGGCACACCAAAAAGTGTGCCACGGCAGGTGTCGACGTCGATCTTGAGGGCGATGCGCTTCATCGGAGGGGAAACCGTCGCTGAGCAGGGGCGGAAGAAGCCGCCGACTGCGGCGAGCAGTCAGACAAGGAGGAGGCCAACGGCGACCTTGCGGCCTTCACCCATCAGGACGTTGTAGGTGCGGCAGGCGGCCGGCAGATCCATCACTTCGAGCCCCTTCCGCGCGCGCACCAGCGGTCGCAAAAGGTCCGGGTCCGGGAAGCGCAGGCGGTTGCCGGTGCCGAGCAGGATGATCTCGGCATCGAGTGCGGCGAGCAGTTCGAGGTCGGCAACGCTCAGCGTTTCGAAGGTCGCCTCTGTCCAGTTCGGCAGCAGGCGATCGGGCAGCACGGCCAGATTGCAGTTGTGAAGGACACCATTGACGCAGACGTAGCCCTCGCCGTAAGCGGTGAAGGTGTTCAACCCATCGGTCTTGGTGAGCTGCAGTTTCATGAAAATTGCGGTGCACATTGCGTTGAAGTAGGATTATAGCTTTTTCGCCGATCGCGTTCAGAGGGTGACAGTGGCTGCTGGCTTCGCTCCGACGGATGTCGATTGATGCGTTGTGCCAACTACGGTCGATCGCGGCGAGTAGCGTTGACCATTTCCCGAGCCTGGATCATGAGAGACTTTCCCCGCATCGAACGTTTGCCACCCTACGTCTTCAGCATTACGGGCGAGCTGAAGATGGCCGCACGGCGGCGCGGCGAGGACATCATCGACATGAGCATGGGTAATCCCGATGGTCCGACGCCGCAACACATCACCGACAAGCTGGTCGAGGCGGCGCTGCGTGAGAACACGCATGGCTATTCGATCTCCAAAGGTATTCCGCGCCTCCGCCGGGCGATTTGCGACTGGTATCGGCGACGCTATGACGTCAGCTTCGACCCGGAGACCGAGGCGGTGGTGACCATCGGCTCGAAGGAAGGTCTCGCGCATCTGATGCTCGCCACGCTGGACCGTGGTGATACGGTTCTGGTGCCCAACCCGTCGTACCCGATCCATATCTATGGAGCGATCATCGCCGGCGCCGACATTCGCTCGGTACGCATGACGCCGGATGTCGACTTCATCGAGGAGGTTCAGCGGGCCATCCGCGAGTCGATTCCGAAGCCAAAAATGATGATTCTCGGTTTTCCGAGCAATCCGACCGCGCGCTGTGTAGACCTCGAGTTTTTCAAGCGCATCATCGCCTTGGCCCGGCAGCACGACATCCTCGTGGTCCATGATCTCGCTTACGCCGATATCGTCTTCGATGGCTACCAGGCACCTTCGATCATGCAGGTTCCCGGCGCGCGCGAGATCGCCGTGGAGTTCTTCACCATGTCGAAGAGCTATAGCATGGCCGGTTGGCGGGTCGGCTATATGGTCGGCAACCAGGAACTGTGCAACGCGCTGGTGCGCATCAAGAGCTATCACGACTACGGCACCTTCACGCCGATCCAGGTCGCTTCGGTGATCGCCCTCGACGGTCCGCAGGACTGCGTCGAGGAAGTTCGCCAGCTCTATCAGGGCCGTCGCAACGTGCTCGCCAAAGGGCTGCACGAAGCCGGCTGGATGGTCGAAATACCCAGGGCCTCGATGTACATCTGGGCGAAGATTCCCGCAGCTTACCAGCAGATGGGCTCGCTCGAATTCGCCAAGAAGCTGCTCGGCGAGGCAAAGGTTGCCGTGTCGCCCGGTGTCGGTTTCGGCGAGTATGGCGACGATCACGTTCGTTTCGCGCTGATCGAAAACGAGGAGCGCACACGCCAGGCCGTTCGCGGCATCAAGGACATGTTCAGGAAGGACGGCCTGCTCTAGGCCAGGACGATGAGACCGGTACTCAAATCGAACAAGCTCGACAACGTCTGCTACGACATCCGCGGCGCCGTGCTGCAGAAAGCCAGGCAGATGGAGGACGACGGTCACCACATCATCAAGCTGAACATCGGCAACCTCGCCGCTTTTGGCTTCGAGGCGCCCGAGGAAATCCAGCTCGACATGATCCGCAACCTGCCGAATGCAGCAGGTTATTCGGATTCGAAGGGCATCTTCTCGGCGCGCAAGGCGGTGATGCATTACACGCAGCAGAAGCATATCAAGGGGGTGACGCTAGAAGACATCTACATCGGCAATGGCGTCTCCGAGCTGATCGTGATGGCGATGAACGCCCTCCTCAATACCGGCGACGAAGTACTGGTACCGGCGCCCGACTATCCTTTATGGACGGCTGCCGTGAGCCTGTCGAGCGGCACGCCCTGTCACTACCTCTGTGACGAAGGGAACGAGTGGCTGCCCGACCTCGACGACCTGCGTGCCAGGATTACGCCAAAAACCCGGGCGCTGGTGGTGATCAACCCGAACAACCCGACCGGTGCGCTGTATCCAGAGAGCGTGCTGCGCGAGATGGTCGCCATCGCGCGCCAACACAACCTGATCATCTACGCCGACGAGGTGTACGACAAGGTGCTCTACGACGGTGCCACACACACGGCGATCGCCTCCCTGTCGGAGGACGTGCTGACGGTGACCTTCAACGGTCTGTCGAAGAACTACCGCTCGTGCGGCTATCGCGCCGGCTGGATGGTCGTTTCCGGCGACCTGCGCGAGGCCCGTGATTACATCGAGGGCCTCGACATGCTCGCCTCGATGCGACTGTGCGCCAACGTGCCCGCACAGCATGCCATCCAGACCGCGCTCGGCGGCTATCAGAGCATCGACGACCTGGTCGCGCCGGGTGGCCGCATGTGCCGCCAGCGCGACCTGGCACATGCCCTGATTACCGCCATCCCCGGGGTCAGCTGCGTGAAGCCGAAGGCGGCGCTTTACATGTTTCCGCGGCTCGATCCGCAGGTCTATCCGATCGACAATGACCAGGACTTTATTGCCGAACTGCTGCAGGAAGAGCGCGTACTGCTGGTCCAGGGCAGCGGCTTCAACTGGCCGGCACCGGATCATTTCCGCCTCGTCTTCCTGCCCTACGAGGACGATCTGCGCGACGCCATTGCCCGCATCGCGCGCTTTCTTGCCGCTTATCGCAGGCGCGCCGGAACCTCGGCGTAGCTGCGGCGAGTCCGCCACTCGCCTGCTCTGCGGTTGTTTTCTCTACCCACCCTCCCTGACTGCTCTATGAAACCCATCAACGTTGGACTGCTTGGCATCGGCACCGTCGGTGGCGGCACCTACGCCGTACTCAAGCGCAATGCCGAAGAAATCACCCGCCGCGCTGGTCGTCCCATTCAGGTCAGCATCGTTGCCGACCGGGACCTCGAACGCACGCGCCAACTGACTGGGGGTAGCTGTCGGGTTACCGACGATGCTTTTGCCGTGGTCAGCGACCCGGAAGTCGACATCGTCGTCGAACTGATCGGCGGCTATGGCGTTGCCAGGGAGCTAGTGCTGCAAGCGATCGCCAATGGCAAGCACGTGGTGACCGCCAACAAGGCCTTGCTGGCCAAGCATGGCAACGAGATTTTTGCCGCCGCGCAGGAAAAAGGCGTGATGGTCGCTTTCGAAGCCGCCGTCGCCGGCGGCATTCCGATCATCAAGGCGCTGCGCGAGGGCCTCACCGCCAACCGTATCGAATGGATTGCCGGCATCATCAACGGCACGACCAACTTCATCCTCTCCGAGATGCGGGACAAGGGGCTATCTTTCGCAGCGGTGCTCAAGGAAGCGCAACGGCTTGGCTACGCGGAGGCCGATCCCACCTTCGACATCGAAGGGGTGGACGCCGCGCACAAGCTCTCGATCATGTCGGCGATCGCTTTTGGCAACTCGATGAGTTTCGACCAGGCGTACATCGAGGGTATCAGCCAGCTAGACGCCGCTGACATCAAGTACGCCGAACAACTCGGTTATCGCATCAAGCTGCTCGGCATCACCAAGCGCACCCCCGAGGGCGTCGAGTTGCGCGTGCATCCGACGCTGATTCCCGCCAAACGGCTGATCGCCAACGTCGAGGGGGCGATGAACGCGGTGCTGGTCAAGGGCGACGCCGTCGGTGCCACGCTCTATTACGGCAAGGGCGCCGGCGCCGAGCCGACGGCCTCGGCGGTGATCGCCGATCTGGTCGATGTGACACGCATGCACACCGCCGATCCCGAGCACCGCGTACCGCATCTCGCCTTTCAACCCGACGCGATGCTCGATCTCGCCATTCTGCCGATCGCCGATGTCAGCAGCAGCTACTATCTTCGCCTGCGCGTCGAAGACCGGCCGGGGGTGCTTGCCGACGTGACGCGCATCCTCGCCGACGATGGCATCTCGATCGTCGCGATGATCCAGCGCGAGCCGGGCGAGGGTGAAGAGCAGACCGACATCATCATGCTCACCCACAAGACGCGTGAACGGAATATCGACACCGCGATTGCCGGCATCGAGGCGCTGGCAGCGGTCAAGGGCAGGATCATTCGCTTGCGGCTGGAAGAGCTCCTCTAACGGAATCGGCAGGGCTGGCGTCGACTTCGGACGCCACCGTGGCAGGGAATTGCTCAGCCGCCAGCGAGAAGTGCCCACGGGAGCATCACCCGGCCCTGAATGTCCAGGTCCTCCGGAGCCCACTAGAGCACAGTCAATCACTGAGCGACGTTAGCGGTCCAGAGCCCTGCCGGGCCTTCATCGAGCAGGGTCTGGGAGATCTTAACCAGCTTGCCATCGCCGCTACGCAGGGTCAGCTTGGGCACTGCTGGCGCAATGCCTTGCGCAGCCAGCACCTCTGGCTCTTTGGTATCGTGGTCTCCACGATGAATGCGCCGTCGGGTACGTCGAGATAGCCGCATTCGACATAGAGGATCGACAGGCGTCTCTTTGAGCGGTGTCGGAAACAGTGGCGGCAGCAGTTCAGGCATCGTTGATCGGCTTCACGGCGCCAGTTCCTTATGCGGATCCGTGTGGCGGCCAATCGGCGAGGGCCATGAGATTGTCGCCTACACCCACCTTGCGAACATAAAGTGCATCGGCTGTGATCAGCACGCCGCGACTGGCGATTGCCAGAGCGTGGTAGCTGGCATCGTAGAAAGTCACTCCGTGGCTGCGCATCAAATCCAGGGTCAGCGTCTGGACTTCAGGCGTGGGCGCCCGTGTCCATGGCGCGAGAAGGGAGCTGAGATGATTCATTGCCGCACTCGCGTAGTCGGGGATGTTCCGCGCCACGATATTGCCGACTTCGTAGTACCAGAGCGATGGAACCAGCAAGCACACTCGGCCCGTCAGAGCTGCCGCCCCAATGTCATTCGCCTGAGCGATGAAATCCTCCTCCGTCTCAGGCAACACCCATTTGAGCAGTATCGATGCATCAAGTACCACCGTGTTCACGGCAGCGCATCCCGATCTTCCCGGACCCAGTCCTCGCTCCGCCCAGGAATTGGCGGCAGAGTGCCGCGCAAGGACTGTATGCCTGCCCACGCCTGCTGCTGCTGCCGCCTGAGCAGTTCCACCGAAATCACTTCATTGACAAAACGACTGCGCTCGCCACCTGGAATGGCCTGGAAGCGTTGCCAAACATCGTCATCCAGTACGATATTGACTCGATGAGCCATGACCCCTCCCTTTGTGATCTATTGCTTTACACACTAATTATACACATCCATTATGCGACCCTGCCAAGGGAGAGTCGACCCAGGCAGAGCGCTTTGGCATGCTCAAAGCCATTCAACACACCTTGGCGCAAGGTGCCGGCACTGACGACTTGCAGCATGCCCGCAAACAAGGCGGTCCGCACGGCTGCCGGTGCGGCCTTGACCATCATCGGGATGCGCTGTGTCGCTATGGCGCATGCGGAAAAGCGCGTCGGCGTCGCCTGGATGAAAGTACAATACCGCGCCAAAGACGCCTGAACATCCGACCAACCAACCGTGGCATGAGGCTGCCTGGCATGAAAGACCTGTATCGAGGCGACGCTGACTGCTGCCACCTGAGCCGGTGCTGAGTCGACTGCTCGTCGCAGCGCTCTGGCTGCTGCATTTCCTGCCCTTGTCCGTTCTGGCGGCCTGCGGTAATGCGCTCGGCAGTGCCTTTTTCTTGCTTGCCCGTCGGCGCCGGCACATTGTCCTGGTGAATCTTCGCCTGTGCTTCCCGGAACGCGATGATGAACAGCGTCGACTGCTGGCGAAAGCACATTTCAGGGTGCTGGGCCGCAGTGTGCTCGAGCGCAGTCTGCTGCTCTGGGCCCGTCCGGAGAGGCTGTCGCGGCTGATCCGGGTGGAGGGCGAAGAGCGAATGCGGACGCTGCTCGCGGCCGGCCAGCCAGTGCTGATGCTGACGCCACACTTCGTCGGGCTCGACGCCGGCGGCGCCGGGATTGCCATGCGCTTCGACAGCGCGAGTATCTACGCCGAACAGTCGAACGCCGTCTTTGACCGCCTATTGCTACGCGGCCGTCGTCGTTTTGGCGATCAGCTGCTGCTGTCGCGTGACGCAAGCGTGCGCGCCAGTATCCGGGCGATGAAGGCAGGGCGCCCGCTGTACTACCTGCCGGACATGGATTTCGGGCGCAAGGATTCGATTTTTGTCCCTTTTTTTGGTGTCCTGGCGGCAACCGTTCCCGGTCTGTCGCGACTGGCACACCTGGCCGGAGCTACCGTCGTCCCCTGCGTGACGCGCATCCTGCCCGGCGGCGAGGGCTATGTCGTGACGGTTGGCGAGCCATGGCAGGATTTTCCGACCGACGACGTCGAGGCCGACACCCGCCGCATGAACGCCTGGATCGAAGCGGCCGTGCGCACCCTGCCTGAGCAGTACTACTGGGTCCATCGTCGTTTCAAGACCCGGCCAGCGGGCGAGCCACGCCCCTATTGATCCTCCCCCGGGCCGATCGCTGGGCAGCTTCCTCCGGCAGTGGAACCGAAGAGGGTCCGCCACAGGTATACTTGGCGAATTCGTCGGTCAGCGGCCGCTTTTACGCGCCATGCGCCGAAAATGTGATCCTCTGAGACCTCGACACTTTGGCACTGACCCTACTCGGCCTGTCCGGCGCATTGACCCACGATCCTTCGGCAGCGCTCTATATCGACGGCAAGCTCGTCGCAGCGGCAGAGGAGGAGCGTTTCGTTCGCGACAAGCACGCCAAGAACCGTATGCCCTACGAGGCCGCGAAGTTCTGCCTGGAGTTTGCCGGCATCAGGCCGCGGGAGGTAGACGCGGTGGCGATCCCCTTTGCCCCGATCAGCCTTTCGGAACCGGCGCGCTGGCACTATGCGAAACGCTACTGGTATGCTCCCGACCGCGGACTGGACGCGATCCTGACCGGCAACCGGCGCTTCCATCGCTACCGTAAGCGTATCGAGTGGTGCCTCCTGCAACTTGGCTTCGACCTGAAGAAGACGGAAATCGTGCCGGTCGAGCATCACCTCGCGCATGCCGCCAGTGCTTACCATTGCGCCGGGTTCAAGGAGAAGACGGCGATTCTCGGCATCGACGGCAAGGGCGAATACGCGACCACCTTCTTCGGTTACGGCGAGAACGGCAGGATCCACAAGCTCAAGGAGTTCTACGATCCCGATTCGTTGGGCGGCCTGTATGGCGCCCTCACCGAGTATCTGGGTTTCGAGATGCTCGACGGCGAGTACAAGGTAATGGGCATGGCGCCTTACGGCAACCCCGACCGATACGATTTCTCCCGCCTAGCGAAGTTCGAGGATGGCGAGCTGACGGTCAACACCGCCTACGCCAACGTGATCGGCTTCCGCCGTTATAAGGAGAACGGCAAGGGCTACTACTTTTCGCCAAAGCTGGTCGAATGGCTGGGCCCCAAACGTTCGGGAGACATCGCCGACGACCCCTACATCCACTACGCAGCAAGCATGCAGAAGCTCTTCGAAGACCTCTCGCTGCGGATGATCGACCATTACCTTGGAGACATTCTGCGGGAGACCGGCCGACTTGCCTTTTCGGGTGGCGGCGCTTTGAACGTCAAGCTCAACCAGAAGATCATCGCCCGTCCGGACGTCCGCGAACTCTTCGTTCAGCCTGCCTCGGGCGACGCCGGCACCGCCGTCGGTGCCGCGGCCTATGTGTCCGTGCAGCGGGGCATTGCGGTCGAAAAGATGGAGCATGTCTACCTGGGCCCCGCGTACAGCAACGAAGACGTCGTCGCCGCCTGTGCTCGCCATCCGGCGCGACCCGCATGGCAACGATTGAGCGACGTGCCGCAGCACATTGCCCGACTGCTCGCCGGCGGGCAGCCGGTGGCCTGGTTTCAGGGGCGAATGGAGTTTGGCCCGCGGGCCCTTGGCGGGCGCTCGATCCTCGGTTGCCCGAGTGCCCCCGGCGTCGCCGACCGGATCAATGCCCAGATCAAGTTCCGGGAGCGCTGGCGCCCCTTCTGCCCAAGCATGCTCGACACTGTCGGACCACAGATGCTGGGCAGCGAACATCCGGCGCCCTTCATGACCTTCACCTTCAAGGTAGCGAAAGGCTGGAAGGAACGCGTTCCCGAAGTCGTGCATGAGGACGGGACATCGCGTGCGCAGGTGCTGCAGCGCGAGTTCAACCCGCGCTATTATGATCTGATGGTGGAACTCGAGAAGCTGACCGGTAATGGTGTCGTCCTCAACACTTCGCTCAACCGCCGCGGCGAGCCGATGATCTGCTCACCGACCGACGCCCTGAACATGTTCTTCGGCTCCGACCTGCAGTATCTGGTCATGGAAGATGTCCTGGTGGTGAAAGCGCCAGCGGCGACGAAGACAGATTCAGGCCAATCTCCAACCTCTGCATTTGACCCTTGACGTGGGGAACAATGAACAAGATCAATCTACTCTACGCAAAGAATGTAATCACCCGAAAAGCCTCGGTGCCGGAGCAGGACCTGTCGTTTCTTGTGCTGGTGGACGACCTTGCCTTCGACAAGAGCGTTGATGTGGCGTGGGCCGGCGAAGATGGCGTCTGGCATACCCTGGCCGCGGCCTATCATGGCAAGGCCGGCCGGAACCAGGAATACTGGTTCGCCCGGATGGCCTTTGCTGCTGCGACGGATCAATCACTTCCGGGCAACGTCCAGTTCGCCTTGCGCTATCGGGTGTCCGGTGCGGAGTACTGGGATAACCAGCAGGGTGAGAACCATTCCCTGCAGGCAGATTCGGGGATCATGTTGGCTGACAAGCGTCCGCTTCTGAATGTTGAGTTCGGGCGCCGTCTGGCTGATGGCCAAACCCTTTTGCCGGTTGTGGTGGCGACAGACGCTGCCTTGCAGGCGCGCAGAGTCACGATTCACTGGACGCGAGACGACTGGCGGAGCTCGCGCAAGTCGGCCTGTCACTACGGGCGCAACTACTGGGACAGCGAGTTTTCCAGCAATGCGAGAAATCCCAATCACTACGGTTGTCAGATCTGGAATACGGCGCTGAAGGTGGACGGGGTCTGTCGGGTTCAATACAGGATCTCCTGTGAAACCCGGCAGGAAGTCCTATGGGATGACAACTTCGGCCAGAACTACTCGGTTCAGCGTCGGCCGTTGACCGTGATGATCCTGAATCTGCACTGCTGTCAGGAAGAGAACCAGGATGACAAGCTATCGCGGATCGCGAGGGCAATTGACGCGCAGGATGTCGATATCGTCTGCCTGCAGGAAGTGGCCGAGCTATGGAACAATGGCAAGGGCGACTGGCAGACCAATACAGCGCGGATCATCAATGAACGGCTCAAATCTCCCTATCATCTGGTGACTGATTGGTCGCATCTGGGTTTTGACCGCTATCGCGAGGGGGTCGCGGTGCTGAGCAGATACCCGATAGAGAGGCATCAGGGAAGATATGTCTCAAGCAGCCGCGACCCCTACAGCATCCACTCGCGCAAGGTGGTGATGGCTCAGGTGAGGGTTCCTTATCTCGGCCTGATCAATGTCTTCTCTTCACACTTGAGCTGGTGGGAGGATGGGTTCGCCGAGCAATTCGAGAATCTGCGTCAATGGGCGGCTGATGAGCATACCCCTCAGGTCACCACGACCATGCTGTGTGGCGACTTCAACATCAAGGCGGGTTCAAGGGGTTATCAGTTCGTGGTCGATTCCAACGAATATGATGACCAGTATCTTGCGGCAAACTCGCCTCAGGTTTTTCGCCGGGTCTTCACGACGAGGGATGCGCACTGGGAGTGCTACCTGGATGAGGACCATAGGATTGACTATGTTTTCCTCCGCAAGGGAAGCGGACTTGCGGCTACCGCCGGTCGAGCCGTGTTTACCGAGCAGGATTATGGAAGAGTGTCCGACCATTTTGGCTATCTGATGACCTTCGAGCCAACATGAGTGGCGGACGAGTTTTTATCGTGGACGCGGCACCCTCCGTGCCACATCCGCGCCAGATAATATAGGTGGTTTTTTTCACATGGATACAGCTGAGAAATACGCGGTTCCCGTGCACGGAAACCTTGGCGGTTCTTTCGTGCGGACCAACGACTTCAACGAGAAATTCTACCTGCGCTGGGGCAAGATCATCTTCGATGTGTCGTTCGGCGCCCAGGTTAACGTGAAGGTTATTCTTCGGGTCTATCGGGACAACAATGTTTGCGAAACCTATATTGTTGACACCGACCCCTACGACATCCAGTGGAACCATCACAAGCGGCGCACGCGGGATTTCTACATCCATCCCTCATCACGCAGTTTCGGGCACATCAATTGTGTCAAGTTCGCTTTCGTCGTGCACCGCGACGAGCACTCCGTGCCCTCGCAGCTCGAGTACATCTTCATGGATCGGTCGCAGTTGCGCGACGAGCACCCGCAATACCGAAGAATCACCTCGGAGTGGGCCACGCACAACGGTTATCACACCCATGAATGCAACGCCTGGCAGTTGCAGAGCGACGTCGACTGGTACAACCACCATTTCGATTCCCTGCATCTGATTCCCAAGTTTACCAAGGGGCAGCAGTATCATCCGTATCATCCCAAGCGTTTCATTCACGATCACATCGACAAGGTCATTCGCTGCAAGCACGAGCATCCCGCGCGCTTTTGCACGATCAAGGTGAGCGTGGACTGCATTGATGACCATGACTTTACGCGCCATCTGGTTCATGCCAGTCATCACGGGGTCTGGGTGCAGTGCATTGTCGACTGGCGTAAGATGACCCTCACCAACAGTGAAAACTATGCGCGACTGAAGCGCGCCGGTATCGAACTGGTGGGCGTTTTCTGTACGCCACATCATCACCTCATCGAGGTCGATCCGGACATGCACACCAAGTTCATCATCTTCAACGATGAGGACTGCATACTCGGCTCGTTCAACATCACCTTCGACCGCTGGTGGGCGAATTGGGAATCGGGCATGACCTTTCATTCGAAGGGCGTTTGCCGTCTGCTGGACAACGTATTCCAGAGCGAGCGCGGCGGGGTGAATCAGAAGTATGGCATCGACCCGCTCAGTCCCTTCAACCTGCTCTATACCTACGGCCGACATTCGCTGCTCGACGGCCGGCACTACCTTCCGCACCACGCCATCCTGGCCGAGATTCACCGCGCAAGGCATTCAATCAAGCTGACGCTGTTCCTGATTGGCAACCTCCTCGGCGAGCACGGCGACAGCGTGATCGACGCCTTGATACACGCCAAGCACCGCGGGGTCCATGTCCACATCCTGCTCAACGGTCATCTGGCCAGGCAAGGTAGGGTTGGCATCGAAAGATCGATGGCCGATGAACTCAACCGCCCATTGCTTCCGGCGGTGCAGGGATTGAGAACAGCCGGGATTCCGGTCGGGCTGGTTTACGGGCAGACGGATCACCCGGTACCCTATTCGCCGATCCATTCCAAGTACTGCATCATCGACGAAGCGACAGTCATCGAAGGCAGTTTCAACTGGTACAACACATCGGTTTTTTCCCATGACCTGACGGTGCTGGCCACCAATCGCGAGGTAGCGAAAG
>ERZ761603.325-NODE-325-length-40825-cov-42.870272_pt1 | contig 40825 bp, 55 predicted proteins | sample MGYA00511879_ERZ761603 | MGnify/ENA primary metagenome ERZ761603 (study PRJEB28899, sample SAMN02850040) | bioreactor sludge metagenome | biome: EBPR Sludge; feature: EBPR Bioreactor; material: flocular biomat | place: Australia: Thorneside Wastwater Treatment...
ACCACCGAGATCTACACTCTTTCCCTACACGACGCTCTTCCGATCTGTTGCGGTGCGGGAGCCCACGGTGCAGCACCAGTCGGAGCGCCGCCCACCGGACCATCAACCTGCTCGTTGATGTTCTTGTAGGCGGTGATTTCGTTGGACGCCTCGTAGTCACCGCTGGCGGCACGAACCTTGACCTTCACCTTGAGCGGGCGGCCGTGGAGTTGCTGGCTATCCTGCACTTGCATGACGCCGACTGCGTGGCAGATCGCGGACAGTTGCTTGTAGGCGATTTCCTGCGCCACCGGATTGGCGTTGCGAAGGTTGAGGCCGCTGAAGATCTTGCGGTTGGCGTACTGGCCGTCAATGATGTTGAAACGCAGAGCGAGACGCATCCCGCCTTCCTGCTTCGTCGGTTTCATTTCCGACTCGTCGATCATCACGTTGTACCAGCCAGCCGGTACGGGATCGGAAAGGCCGGTGTCCGGCGCGACTTGGGATGCATCGAAGTTAAGCTGTGCCAATTTAATTCTCCAGAGTGTGAATGTGATAAATGCGCTTGTTTTGGGCCTGTTGTTCTACCGTTGCCCAGCGGCAATTGCTCGGTTCGTAGTTACCGAACGGATCAATTCTGTCAATGCTCAGCCCCTTAGGAGCCTCACCCATGTCCCGAAGGAAATTTTCAAAAATGTGCCAGTCGTCGCATACGCGGACTCCTTTCATTCCGTAGTCTTCATAATCCTCGCAGGCGGGATTGTAGCAACGTCGTTTCATAGCACACCAACACTGATAAGTCTTACTGGGCTTTTGCCCAACGGTGTGCCCGTGCCTGAAGTTGTTACCCTTCTTAAACCCGCACCCACAATGGAGCGCGGTCTTAAGATGCTCGGTTTGCTTTGTGCAGGTATTGCCGCAATCGCACAAGCAGACCCATGTTGTTCGGTTCCCATAAACGCGAGGGCCTGGTTCAATGCAGGTAAGCATTCCGAACTTCTGTCCTGTAAGATTGCGGGGGCTTTTCATCGTTGAAATACCTTGTTGAAGATGTGCGTGAGGTTCGGTTGCTCCACAGGATCCAGCATACCGCTCCGATCTTTTGCTTCGTACTGTAGATCGGGCTGAGTCTGAAGAAACCTGTAGGATTCCCCGTCTGGCGCCTTATTAAGACCGAGTCGCATTACAAAGTCAAAATAATAGCACAATTTAGGCCCGAGTTTGTTGCCAGGCATGGCGGGTCCGTACTTGACCACACCAGTGAGCTCGTCCTTGGACGGTTCCATCTTGGCGCTCATATAGACGTTCATGTTCGGAAGGTCGCGGTAAGCGCGGATCACGCTTTCCATCTTCTCGATCAGCTCGCCGTATGCTTGACGCGGGTCTTTCACCTGCCGCTTGGCGTTGTTGAGTACGACTTCCGCCACCTCGGACAGACTGTCAATACACACCGTCTGGAACTGTCGCGCTTCCGCGCTGTTCGAGAGCCATTGGTGTGCTTCGGTCAGGTCCTGGACGGTACTGATCTCGATCATGGGGATCCGCATGTTGCGAAGCGACAGCTCCCCGCCTTCCGCGCTAAGGATAATCGGGTTCGGTGCAGTGGAGCAGAGAACGGTCTTACCCATCCCCGCGCCACCATACACCAACACCTTGACCCCGTTCATCTGGGCAGCTTGGTCGGTCGTTGTGAATTTCAATGCCATTATGGCTCCTTACATATCAATCGGATCACGGAAACCGATCCACACAGGAAAGCGTGGCGCGTCCTTGACGCCTATCTCGAAATGCTTGTATTTGACAATCGCACCAACCAGTCGGTCTCGCTGCTGCCAAATTTGCTTCCGGTGAATAGCAGTGTATCCCGTTCCGATCTTGAAGGCAACACCTGTGGCGCAGTCCTCAACCTGCAACGCGCCAAGCGTGTCCATCGGCACAAGATTCTCTTGATGACTGCTGCGCTTTGTGTGCCCAAGCTCGTCGAGCTGTGCTTCGTTTGCATTGTGCATCAGCTCTTCGAATCCCGTGATGCGTGCTTCCCCATCACTGAACCGCTTGAGCTTGAGCAGGTAGCCTTCGCGAGCAGTGCTTCGCCCATGCTTGTAGATACCAGCAGGCGACCGAAGCATCACGCCCTCGTACCCTTGCGCCAACACCTCGGACTCGTACCGCAAGAGCTCTTCCTCGGAGGTGACGTAGCGTTGCTCCAGGAGCTTCACTCGAGGGAACTTGTCACCTTCAACAATGTCGGCCAGACCGTCAATGAGGCGCGGAAGCCTGTGGTTATACGGTCGAGCAGGGTCTGGGTCGTTGAAGTAGTCAAACGCATAGAACGTGAAGTCAGGAGCCCCGTCTTGTGACATCACTCCGCTACTGGTTACGCGATACACGTCCTCAGCAGCAGGCGGCCCCACAATGAGCTCACCATCCAACCCTTCCAGCATGGGATTTCCGAGGTACTGCTGCACAAAGCGATTCGGAATCGGCTTCAACGTGCGGGACAGGGCTTGCGCCCCGCTGACCACACATCGCACGCCGTCCAGCTTTGGGCTTGCGTACAACGGGAACACCAGCTTCGCGGGTGCTTCCACAGCGAGCATCGGCGCGAGCCGCTGGATGAGTTGGATTTCGCGTGCCATTACATGGTCTCCTTGAATGCGGCCACAGCGTAGGGAACAATCGGCTCAACCAGCTCCAGCATCGCTTCCGCATACACGCGGATTTCTTTCTGTGCGTGCTCGTGCAGGCGCAGGCGCAGGAAGTGGAACAGGTTATGCAGATCGACGGTTGCGAACATGCGTGAATAAGTCGAGCACGGAAGAATGCTACGAGCCAGCTCCCTAGGGCATCCTCGAGATAACAACCTCTTGTAAAGAGCAAAGTTGCTGACCATGGAATCGATCATTGCAATCCGTATCACGTCAGCTTGAGGATGCAACTCGTCATTCCTCATTTGCTTGTTCGACTCGCTTTGATGCGTGATGTCGGACAGCTTGGGAACGTAGAACTCTTCCGGGAGCTCGGCGTAACGGGCGCTGACCTCGTTGTAAGACCACGTCCGGTGGCGGTGCCACTGGCGGAACACGAAAAGCGGAGCCTTGACTTCAAACGTGAAGGTGACCGCTTCGAACGGGCTGGTGTGGTGGTTCTTCATCAGGTAGGAGATGAGCTTCTCGTCCTTACCCGCGTCGTCACCAGTGCGCCAGTCGGCGTCGTAGCTTACACGGGCAGCGCGAACGATAGACAGGTCATTGCCCATGTGATCTACCAGCCGCACAAGGCCGTGATCCAATACTTTGATTTCGCTCATGCTTGCTCACCTGCTTTCTTTGCCTTTGCGGGCAACACGATTTCAAGAGCCGGAGAACCGGGCTTCACAATCAAGGCGCGGTCAAAGAGCTGGCGCTGCTCTTCGGTCAGCGTGCGGTATTCTTTCAGCACAAGTGAAGGCTTGTACTGCACCAGCGCATCCGCAGAGATACCAGCTTCAGCGAACTGCTCTTTCATTGCACCAAGGGCGCCAAGATCGATGTCTCGGTTGATAGTGTGCTTACCCTTGAGAACCCATCCATCAGCAAGCGGTGCGGAGTTGGTGCCCTCCACAGGGGACGGGAAGTAGGCGCCAAAGATCTTCTGGCGCAGCAGCATCTCGGACGCCCTGATGCGCCTCAGGTCTTCTTGCAAGCGATACCATTCTTCGAGGTCCGCCTGCGTCACGGTGTTGGTTGGAATGTTAGTCATTATGACCGCCCTCCGAATCGAACAGATCACCTTGTACGGCACAACCAGTTCCGCCGGTGCTACCGAAACCACCTTCGCCGCGATCGGTGCTGGACAGCTCTTGCACTTCCCAGAACGCGACCTGCTGCACGGGCACGACCATCGCTTGGGCAATGCGGTCACCGTGGCGGAACGTGACGGACTGCCCATCGGTGTTGTCGTTCGTCAGCTTGACTTGCACCTCTCCACGGTAGTCGCTGTCAATAACGCCGACGCAGTTCGCAAGGCGAATGTCGTTCTTGAAACCGTGCCCGCTGCGCGAGTAGATCAGCATCACGTGACCTTCCGGAATCTCGAACGCGAGGCCGGTGCGGATAACCGCAGGAGTACCCGGATTCGCCATGTGGTAAGACGTGTCCTCGGGCACCATGCAAGCATGGAGATCGAAGCACGCAGCTCCGACGCTGGCGTACTGCGGAATGATTGCTTCCGGCACCAGCTTCTTGACTTTGATTTGCATTGACTTCTCCTTAAAGTGCGGGATGCACGAACGCAATAATATCGTGACCCGCGTTAATATGCAAACATCTAATTCATGGGGCATCAGGAAGAGAAACAATCTGATACGCCTTGCCAATTGCTCCCCATTGCTCACGAGCCTTGTCCTTCGATACCTCGACAAGATAACCGCTATCAACAAGGCTCCTGATTGTCAAGTCCATTGCAGCGGTCTGTCCAAGTTTATGCCTGACAAACGAATTCGTGCGTTGCAAACGAATCTGAAGGTACTTGCGGGCGACCACACCAGCGGTCCGCATCGTGTCGGGCAGCTTGTATCCAGGCGTGATCGGGTGTTGCAGGTATTCAGCCAGCACGGCCAGCATCTTGCGTTCCCGAACGATGTCCCCGTCACCGACGTCCCCTTCATGCATCTTGCGACGCATGATCTTGATGTCACTGTGGATCAAGTTGAGCGCCCATTCCGCATGGTCTTCCGTGACGATAGGTGTGCTGAAGTTGTCGCACACGGCCAGCAGCCCAGCGACCTTGAGCGCCTTCAGGTGCGCCCGGTTCCACATCTGACGCCAGGACTCGTCGTCGGTGCTGTTGATTTCCTTGTCGCAGTGCTTGTCGAATGCGTCCAGCATATCCTGGGCAGGGCGCGACAACGTGACATCCCTGTACCCGCCTGGAGGGCACGTCAGCACTTCCTGGGCAGCGTTGATCAAGGTGTTATGAACTTCATCGCTCAGGGTTGCACTGGTAGCAGTGTTGAGTTCCGGCCGCAGGCCCCCGTACTCGATGACAATGAAGCGCGACATGAACCCGTCCTGCATCATGGTATTCGTCAGCGACTCGTAGAACGTGTCGGGTGTCGTTTCGCCAATCATGCTGTAGGCAACACCATTGACAGACGCAATGCTCTTTTCCTTGTCACTGTACCCGATGCCTCCAACGATGGTTCCCGCAGACGACTTTTGATACAGGTTCGTCATGACGGTGCGGAGCGACGACATTGGACCCTCGGTGTGGTCATCGCTCATCTTCCGCAGCTTGCGCCCCCATTCACCCGCCACATTGACGAAGCTGCCCAATCGCTCGTCCGAGCTGATTGCTTTCACCAGTGCAGGGCCGGACGCATAGTCTGCGAAGTCAATGAACTTCGAAAACGCAGGCGCACCGGAACTCAGCATCAGGTGGCAGAGCTTGCTGATGCTGCTGTGCATGGCTTCCTTACCGATAGCACTGCGGGCCACGAGCACGATGTAAAGGTTGAGGCCGCTTCCGCTGACGTTGTAAGCACGCCCAAACATGCCCGCCGCTACGCCGAGCGCAGACACGATAGCAACCTCTTTGACAGGCCTCGGTGCGATAACATAGAACCAGCGAGCCAACTCGCCCAGCAGGCCCGGGGGCCAGTCCAGCGCCGATTCCACAACGATGGGCGCCTTGGCTGGTGCAACGGTAACAGCAGCACGCTCCACCAGTGCAGCAGCGTTGGCAAGCGCGGCCGCCGCAGTAGCTTCCTCGCGCTGCTGCCGACCGCGAATCATTGCCAGCGTGCGGTCAATATAGCGATTATCCTTCTGTGCTTTGTCCCGCTGTCCAAGACCTGACATTCGGAACAATCTACGGACTTGCTCGTTGGACTTAGAGTAGAAGCACAGCATTGACAGCAGCGACAAGTCTGCCTCCGACTGCGAAGGATATCCAAGCCCTTGCCAGTCTCCGGTCCAGAGGTGCTTAAACTTGTCTCCGTTTGCAGCTTCCGAGGCTTTTTGCCATAACGCTTCGTCGGTTTCCGTTTCATCTTGCTCCACCAGTTCCACATGATTGGTCTGTGCGGCAGCACGAATCTCGGCAACCAGTATGTCGAGCAACTCCTGCCGGTGCTCAACAGGCTTGTTCAGGACTGCGTCACCTGTGCAGATGATGAAACGCTGCTGCGAATATACCTCCACCCCGTCGCGTCGGCAGCCAGTGCCCACCTTCCCGCGGATCCAGATGTGGAGCCCCTTGCCCGAGCGAGACAGCTCGGTGTAACTGTCGAACGCCTGCACGATCTTCCAGAACCGTTCAAGCTGCTCCGGTGTGGTCGTATCCTTGACGTCCAGGTCGATACAGGTGAAGTCGTCGTCTTCCGACAGCACGAACCCAATCCCTGCCCCGTTGCCCCATTGTGCAGCGGTAAGCGATGCGCTGTACCAGTCCGTCCAGTTGTTCGGATTGGTGACGCTGGCGCGGTGGCCGCTTGTTGTGTAAGGGCTTTTGTCCGGCGCCGCGACGCACCATTTAGGCACATAGCGCAGCTCATCGGGCAACCTCTCCCATTGAGCTGGAATCATGCAGTAGCTCCCCGACGAACGTCAAGGACGATCTTCCAAGCGTCAAGATACGGTTGCACCTTGGCACGTTCCCAGATGAAGATCTTGCCTTGTACGTCAATCGGTTCGGGAAGCTTGCCCGTCCGGCGGGCCAATAGGATTGTGGTACGGGTCACGCCCATGGTCTGCATGATCTCCGAACTGGTGATATACCGTTCGTCAAATTCTCGCTGGGCGTCATTTACATTTGACGTCATGTTTGTCTTCCTGTGGTGAGGTAGTTGCCAGCATTGTACCGAGCAGGCTTAGGAGTCGCAACGTGAGTTAAGGAATCCACTTCGGGGAACCTTGCGCCTTGAGCAGCTTCAGCGCCGCCCGCTGCTCTGCTACCGCGGATTGAACTTGTGCAATGCGTGCAGCGCATTCACGCTCGATCTCGGCAGTCTGCAGACGTGCTGATTCTTCAGCAGCAGCAAGCTCAACCGTCTTGTCGTGGAGCTGTTGTTTGTATTGGCGGCAGCTTTCGATCCATTCCTTGTACCTGCCAGCCCGCTCCTCGCGCTCTGCATGTGCCGCGTCGTTGCGTGGGCGCCCACGTCCCCGCTTGACATAATCACGCACTTCCCCGCCGCGAACTGACAGCTGATAACGAATGGACATAAGGAAGCTATTCGCATCGCTCACAAGGAACGAACACTCGCCATTCCACCAAGGCTCTTCCCTAGTGAAATAGAAGGTGGCATCCTTGATATATGGAAACTCTTCGAGGAACTGTTTCTGAACGGATGGATGCTGTGCTTCGAATAGCGACGGATCCACATCGTCTTTGACCACAGGCATATTCAGCTGAATGAACATCGGCAGGTCGCCCCAACGCAGAACGGCGTCAATGAGCATGTCCGTATTGCGAACGAGCGGCACAAGTTCGTCCGGAAACTGTGCAGCTTTAAGAATTGCATGGATGCGGGTGTGCATGTCCGTCCGCGCTTGGGCAAGGGCTTCCGCGTTGTCCGGGTGGAACAGGTGTTGGGCAGGCTCGCAGACTTTGAATTGGTACATTGATGACTCCTGTAAGGGTGGAAACGGGTGCAGTTTATTTAAGGCATGGTCTGAGCACAACGACACGGAGGGTGAGCAGGGAATGACGGTATATTGGCGGTGAAATGCGCTGTTGCTAATGAAATAAATGAGGAACGATAATTAGTATAATTTATGCGACTCCCCTAACACCCCCTTTTCTTTTTGGTGGTGGTATGGTGACCCCTTCAGCACTCACCATCATCATACCAATAATTACCCTTATATACCTATTACTAATTTACTAATTTTTTATTGTATATAGGGTAAAAGCGAGCACTGGTGCAGGGTTGCGGGGTTTAGCCAACCGGCACTATTGCAGCCACTTTTTATGCTAGTTTTTGAATTAGCAAGAGCGAATTAGCCACCTTATTTTCGAGTCGATGGTGAAACGGCATATTCCGCGAGCTTTCAGCGAACTTCGGACTAATCGGCGGCGTGCGCTGTGGTCAGCTTAACGCTCGTTTGTGCTCAAGCTGTGCAGCGTGTAAAAATTAGCCTTGTTCAGCGTGTAAAAATTAGCCTTGTTCAGCGTGTAAAAATTAGCCTTGTTCAACAAAGGAGCTTGATATGGGATCGTTGCGAGATATCACAGGGCAGACGTTCGGGCGCTGGACTGTGCTTAGTAAAGCGGAATCGGTTCGCAAATATAAGGACGGTGTTCTTACTGGAACAATTGCAAGATGGCGATGCAGATGTTCTTGCGGAACTGAACGGGACGTAATGGCGGGAAACCTTCTTAAAGGTCTCAGTCGAAGTTGTGGATGTATTGAAGCAGAAAAACATCATTCCAATTATGTCGGAGAGCAATTTGGTTTATTGAAAGTCGTCAGGACTTATACACCTGAAACAGGAATGGCTAGAGCAATTTGTCTATGTGCATGTGGAAATGAAAAAGATGTGACAGTTCAGAGTCTTTTATTGGGCCAGACAAAGAGTTGCGGATGCTTGAGAAAGCAGTCTAGTAAAGCCAGGATGAAACAGCTTTATAATCAGCACGAAATGATTAAAGACGAAAACCATAAAGTCACTTCTTGGAAAAGGAAAGAGAAATGAGCGTAGGCAATAAACATCCGCACTATCACAAGGACGTGCGGGGGCTGGACACCATTGACGTCTATCGGGTGCTGCACCTGTTCAACGTGTCGGACCCCTGTATCCAGCACGCGGTCAAGAAGCTTTTGGTCGCTGGTGGGCGCGGTGCGGGCAAAGACATCAACAAGGACATCCAGGAGGCCATTGACAGCTTGCAACGCTGGCAGGAGATGCGTCGCGAGGAGCAGCATGGTGGCTTCGCTGAACTGAAGAAACTTGACGAGCAATGCACCGTCGGAAGGGACAGGCACCAGCCATGAGCCAGTCTAAAGCGATGTCGTTCCTGGAGGCGGTCGTCAATACCCTTGTCGGCCTGCTGATTGCGTACTTCGCACAGAGCTGGTTCCTGAAGTTGCTGGGCGTACCCATCAGCGACGCGCAGAACTGGGCGCTCGTCGGGTTCATGACTGTGGTCAGCATTGCCCGTTCGTATATGCTTCGCAGAGCGTTCAACTCCGAGTTTCGGTTAAGATGGAATGGTTGGCTTGCTATGTGGAAGAAGCAATTTTTCTGTGATCATGATGAGGGTAAAATCGTGGAGGTTACTTTTGATGGCGAAACAATCATTGAATGTAGTCATTGTGGAAAAGTATTTCAATTTCCATTATGAACAAAATGCGGGTGTCCTTGACACAACGTGCAGACGAGATTAGAGGAACAATCGAACTCTGCACGGACGGCGTCTTTGTTCTTGAGGGACTTGCCATGGTTGTGGAACAGTTTGCACGACAGCATAATGTGCCTCCTGCGGAGGTTGTTCAGGACCTGTACTCAATTGTTTTAGGCAAAGTGAAATGAAGCCCACTGGTACAAATACGAAGGGAAACCAATCATATGATCATTAACATTCGACAAAAGGGCCAGGAGGGAGAGCGCGAAATTCAGCGTGCTTTGGAGCCGATCGTGCGTCGCGTGATGCAGGCGACGCAGGCAGGGAACTACCCGCTCCCGGACAAGCCAATTGTCCAACGCAACCAGAATCAGAGCGCGGTTGGTGGCAACGACTTATCTAACACGTTCGGGATGTCCATCGAGGTGAAACGTCAGGAGCAACTGTCAGTTAATACTTGGTGGCAGCAATGCACCGCCGCAGCAGAGCGGAACAACGAGCACCCCGTTTTGCTGTATAGACAGAATAGGAAGAAGTGGCGCTGTGTGACGCTGGTATGGCTGCACCTGCCAGGCGGTGCCCAGCAGCAAGTCCGCGCCGAATTCGACTTTGATACGTTCCTCCACTGGTTCGAGCAATGGGTTCTTCGAAAAATATCTGGGAATTTCTAAAAAGTTCTTGCGTTTCCCCGAATGCGTTGCTATACTGTGCATGTGTTCAACGCATTCAGGAGATTAAAAATGTCGAACAAGATTGTTGAGATTCTTCGTTCCAAGTTCTTAGAGCTCCAAAGTGCGGCCCGGGTTCGGCGCGACAGGATTGAAGCTGCTTACAAGGAACAGAACAGCAACATCCCTCCGACGCAAGACCGCAACGGACGCTATCACGCTCCCTGCGACGGGTATATGTTTCCATGCGAGCTCCTTGGCCGGGTGGAGTATAGAGGTTCCTACGACGACTTTGTGTTCGGAGCCGGCGAGTACCTTCCCGTTCCAATCACCGAAGAGGACGACTACCTCGGTGGATATGGTTCTGTGTTCCCGCTTGATTATAAGGGTCGGGTGAAGTCCGTTGTCAGCAAAATTGAGGAGCTGAGGGCTGTTGACCGTGAGCTCGGATTGCAGGTTTCTCACGGTAAGGTGTGGGAGCAGGACGGGCAGAAAATAGCAATTGCTTACGTGTCTGGCATTCGCGCTATGGTAAATGCTGCACTGGCTGAACTTGCATTACCTGAGAACGCGAGAGAGCATGAGCCTGAGGTATATCTTCAGGCTGGGCGTCAGCATGTGACGGGCGAGGTTGTTTATGTCAAGGTAGAAGAAGGTTATCACGGCTTCACTCGTAAGATGCTGGTGAAGACTCCACAGGGTCACAAGCTGTGGGGTTCCCTTCCTGGTTGCCTTGATTTCGATTACAGAGGTTGGATTTCGTTTAGTGCCGATTTTGAGCCTGGGAAGAATGGAATGACTTGGTTTAAAAGGCCCACTAAAGTGTCAATTGATGTAACTAGCTTGTCAGGTTGATTCTTCTTCGCTATACTTCGAGGAAATAACTTTCTATCGGAGTATAGCGTGAGCGAGATGGCAGACACCTTAACGAAGCAGGAGCGCACCTTGCGCCAACGCTTTGTCGAGTCGTATCTTGTCGATTACGACGCCTTTGCTGCCGCGTTGCGCCTCGGGTATGCAGAACAATTCGCGGAGCAGTATTCGCGCCAGTTCATGCTGGAGCCCTACGTTCGCAAGCGTATCGCAGAGCGTGAGGCCGAGCTTGGTGTGGTCACTGAGGAGCAGCAGCGCAAGAAGATTGTGGCTGGCCTGTATCGTGAAGCACACTCCCGATTCAATTCTGGTGCAGCGCGTGTCGCTGCGTTCACGCAGCTTGCCAAGATCATTGGCATTGAGGCCCCGGTCAAGACGGAGCTGAAACTCGAAACGCCCAAGGCGGATCTGAGCCACTTGACCTTGGAAGAGAAGTTGGAAATCCGTCGGAAGTTGTTCCCGAATGCACCTTGACATCGAAGACACAGAGCTCGTTGATTGGGACCGCGCCATTGCGACAGACTCGTTTGCAGAGTTCGTCAAAATGGCGTGGCATGTGCTGGAGCCTGCATCCGAACTGAAATGGGGCTGGTCGCTTGATGCTATTTGCAAACACTTGGAAGCGGTGTCGCGGGGCAAGATCAAGCGTCTGCTGATGAACGTGCCTCCTGGTTGCATGAAGTCACTTTTAACTGGTGTGCTGTTCCCTGCCTGGGAATGGGGCCCGCAGAACAAGCCGGGCCTCCGCTATCTTAGTACAGCACACAAGCAAGATTTGGCAGTTCGCGACAACCTGAAATGTCGTCGTTTGATTCAGTCCAACTGGTATCAGCAGCGGTGGCCCATTAAGCTGACGGGCGACCAGAACGCTAAAACCAAGTTTGAGAACGAATGCACAGGATTCCGGGAAGCAATGGCTTTTACTTCCATGACTGGCTCACGGGGTGATCGCGTTATTCTGGACGACCCGTTGTCGGTGGATCATGCGAACAGTGAAGCTGACCTGAAAGCAGCGGAGCTAACATTTACCGAAGCGCTCCCGACGCGGGTGAATAACGACGAGTCCGCTATTGTGGTCATCATGCAGCGGCTTAACGAGAAGGACACGTCGGGCATCATCATTGAGCGCGACCTTGGTTATACGCATCTTTGTCTCCCGATGCGGTTTGAAGAGGAACGGCGCTGCACAACTAGCCTTGGATTCACCGATCCGCGTACCTACGACGGCGAACTATTGTTCCCCGAACGGTTCCCGGAGGAAAGCGTTGCTTCGCTAGAAAAAACGATGGGTAGCTATGCGTCCGCCGGGCAGTTGCAGCAGCGACCCGCTCCCCGTGAGGGTGGTATGTTCAAGAGGAGCTGGTTCAATCCCGTCAAAGCTGTGCCCGTGGGCACGACATTTGTTCGCGGATGGGACTTGGCTGCAACCGAGGGCGGGGGCGACTACACAGCAGGCATCAAGATTGGGCGCTACCCGAACGGGCGTTTTGTCATTGCTGGTGTGGAACGCGAACAGTTTTCAGCAGCCAAGGTTGAAAGACTCATTAAAGACACAGCGGCTCAGGACGGGTATGCGGTAAGGATATCCCTACCACAAGACCCGGGCCAAGCAGGTAAGCAGCAAGCGTCATATTACGTTTTGCAATTGGCGGGCTATACTGTAAAGGCTACACTCGAATCGGGGGCTAAGACAGACCGTGCTAATCCGCTGGCTGCACAAGCTGAAGCAGGGAACGTTGATATCCTGATTGGGGATTGGAACGAGGTGTTCTTGAGTGAGCTTTGTATCTTCCCGAATGGTAAATATGACGACCAAGTGGATGGCGCATCGCGTGCATTCAACACGCTTGTTCTTGAACCGAATTTCGATATTGGCGCAATGACTTAACAGGAGGATTCCATGGCGAAGTATGCTCACCCGAACGTGCTGGACAACGGCCCGCAGTACATCAAATCAAATTGCAACCTCGTGGCGCTGCTGGATGCTTATACGTTCGGCGATTCGTATGCCACCGTGACCGGCAACATCATGGCGTCCGCTGCAATGGTGACGGGTGACTTCACATTGGGCAATAGTGGTAACGACCGCGCGCTGACAACTGCGGCAGGTAAGCAGGACGCAGCAGCGGATGCGGGTGGGCCTGCATCGCACTTCGCATTTCTGGACACGGTCAATTCCCGAGTCCTTTGGGTCACCGAGGAAACGACTGGTCAAACCATTGTGGTCGGGAACCCTGTTACCTTCCCGTCGCTAGTCTATACGTCAAAGCAACCTGTGGCACCGTAAGGGACAACTAAAATGCCGATCGTTTCGTCAACCTACGATACGGACCATTCCGCGCAATCAGGAGGCGGTCGTTGGGTAGTTGAGTCGCACACTGAAACGTCCGGCGCAGTGCATACGCTGATTTACCTTTGGGACGGCTCATCCGATCGCGACAAACCGCTCGCTACCCACGCGAGCGGTTTGTCGGCGCAATTGGCTGAAGCAGAAGCGTCAGCAATTCTTGACGAGTAGTGAAATGGCGCTAAACCTGATTCACCAGACCGGAGCCGAATTCGCAGCACGATATTGGATGCGTGTTCGTGCCGCGCAACGCTGGCAAGCGGGCAGAGTTTTGCCGCTTGCTTTACTGGTTGGAGAAGATGCTTGTGACAGGCGACCTCACAGACGCGCAAGCGCGAGCCAGTTTTAACGCCGCTTTCGGTCGATCACTTACAGCCCCACAATGGACTGCTATGCGTGCCGCCAGAATAAAAGTCGCACATGACCGCTACGCGGCCATGCTTGCAGAAGGCGATTTGTAATGACTATTTACCGCTATTGGACCGGCGGGTCGAATACCGCACCTTACGACACGTGGGCCAAGGCCGCTACCACATTTGAGGCGGTTAGAGCAGCGGCAACCGCAGACGGGGACCAGGTACGGGTTCACTATACCAGCCGAGAGGAACTTGCCGCCAATACAACATATTCATTTGCTGCGCACGTGTCTGTAGTGTCTGTTGATAAGGACAACAGCGACGCACCAACGCCGATGGGCACGTCAGGGTGGATCGGGTCTTCTAGCGCCAACCGTAACGTCACCCTGGGAGGAGCAAAAAAAATCTTCCTATCTGGCCTCACGTTGCGAACAGTTGGCGGCGTGCTGACAGTAAATAACAACGACGGCGGGCATTTCGAGGCAGAAAATTTTAGGATGTGGAATTCTTCCACATCCTCATCCGTTGACCATGTGATTGGCGGGACATCTAATTCATACACCAAGCTGACCGGGTTTATTTTCGATTGCGACCGCACCAGCGGAAACACGGACCGCATCAGGTACGCTGGGCGCGTTGAAATTAACAACAGCCAATGGGCCATTTCGACGTCACATGTATCTTCTGGAATAGTGCTTGATCCGTCAGCAGACACCCATGCACAAGTCGATTTTGTTGGCTGTGACTTCAGCGGGTACCCGTCTGGTACGACGCTTGTCGCAAACATGGCGCGCGCACCATCCGAATACAGGTTTGTGCAGTGCAAATTGCCGCCGAACTACGTAGTGTTGGCAACGCAGACCACAGTTCCAAACAAAGGGTCAGCTAGAGCATGGGTTCTAGACTCAGCACAGGGTGACACCCACGGTCTAATCGAGTATCACGACGCATTCGGATCGGCAGTTACATCAACGGCTGTTTACGTTACCGGCGGGCCGTCCGGCCAGTCGTGGAAAATTACGACAACGGCCAATTGCTCCTTTTACACGCCATTCGCTACGCCATGGATTGATGCACACAACAGCAGCTTATCGGCAGCGACGCGCCGGATCGAGATTCTGAGTGACGGTAGCGCAACCCCATACACAGATGCTGAGGTATGGGCAGAGTTTTCAGCGAAGACAACGTCAGGAACGACGTTAGCATCTTTCTACGGAGACCGGAAAGGCGTGCTTGCAAGCGCTGCTGACCAGGCTGCTGGCGCTGGCCTTTCGTCATGGTCAGGCGAGAGCGGGACAGCATGGTCTGGCAAGTGTGATAGTGGGGTAGCGATTACAGCAACGTCCGTTGGCGGAATTTCGGGACGCATTTGCGTTGGCCTCCCTAGTGTGGGAGGCACTTTGTACGTTGATCCGTTCATAAGGTCGTCCTGAAGTGGCTGACTTTGCCAGAGTCGGCACCATTGGCTGGCTGCAGGGCGACAACTCTACAGACGCAGCTTACGTCTGCCGTGGCGGATGGTACCAAGTTATCGGCGCCGGGGGCGGCGCACTCTACGGGAACAATGCACAATCCGACAATACCTCGACAACTGGTGCAATTGGTCAGCAGCATGTGCTTCAAGGTGCCCACGCAAGGGCCGACAGCACGAGCAGCGCGGGCGGCGTAGGCCAAGATCACCTGCTGGCCGGTGCTACGGTACTGGCCCAGGCAACGTCGAGCGCAGCAGCCGCACAGCAAACGCACCTTCTGTCAGGGGCTTCTTGTGCTTCGGGTAACACTAGCACGAACGGAGCTGTTCAGGACTCAGAGACGCACGTCCTGCAAGGCGCCGACGCGGCCTCAGGAAATACGTCCGACGCTGGTGCTGTTGCACAGACGCACATTCTGGCCGGAGCAGGTTGTTCGGTTGGAACGACATCCGCGCAAGGCGCCGCTGCTCAGACGCACCTGCTGGCGGGCGCTGCTGTGGTTAATGATTCCATTGCGGATGCCAGCGCGATCGTTCAGATGCACATGCTGGGCGGTTCTAATTGCGCAAACGTGAATTACGTGTCGTATGTGTCGGGCGTAAGCATGGGAGTTGTGCGTTCCCCACAAGCGTTCCTTTATGCTGCAACCCGCTCCGCTGCTCTGACAACAAATCAACGAACTATCGCATTGGAGAATTAAATGGACGCACGATTCTATAAAGGGCGAGCGAACGACGTGCTAATGACGCTCAGTAACAACGGGTCGCCGGTGTTGCCTGCCAGTATCACGAAGGTTGAATTCCGGTTCGGAAGTTCGTCCTTCAACTCCGTTGATCACCCGAGCCTGTTTGCGAATGAAGCAAACGGCATCCGCCTCAAGTTCGGAGGCATGGATGCACCTGCTGGGCTGCACGACATGACGTTGATCGTCTATAGTGCGGATCATCCTGAAGGAATCGTGTGGGGCGACCCGCTCTCAATTAAGCTGGAGGAAGTATGAGCGAAGAAAAGCAGGACGCACAGCGGGACGACGGGCCTTACGAGAACGTCTTCCTGAACGTCAATACGAAGGGCGACCGCAGCGCATTCACGCGGGGTGCTACACCGACGCGCAGGCTGAAGCAGCAAGAGCTCGAGAACCTGTACGAGGGCGACGGATTCGCTCGGCGCATCATCGATCTGCCTGCGGAAGAAATGGTTCGTGCGGGCTACGAGATCGAGGGTGTGGATGACGACGCGGATGTGCGTGCAGAGCTGGAAGGAATCCAAGCCATGCCGCTGCTGTGCGACGCGCTGCGCTGGGCCGGACTTTACGGAGGCTCACTTGTGGTCATGCTTGTCAATGACGGCGGCACGCTGGAAGACCCGCTGAACATTGAAGCGGTGAAAGAACTCGAGCAGCTCCGCGTCTATGACCGCTGGCAAGTGTCCCGCCACAAGAAATACGAAGACCCGAGCGATAAGCGGTTCGGGAAGACTGAGGTCTATCACGTGTCACCGCTAGTCGGGACGCCGTACCTTGTGCATGAATCGCGATGCCTGGTGTTTGACGGCGTGTCGGTGCCCGGACGCATCCGTGAAGAGAATGACGGATGGGGTGGCAGCAAGTTGCAGCAATGTTTCGATCAGTTGGTTCGATTTAATATGTCGCAATACTGGTCGAATGCATTACTCGAACGGGCCCAGCAAGCGGTTCATGGGATTCCCGACCTGACGAACCTGCTGCGCTCTCCAGGTGGCGAGGCGCTTGTCAGGAAGCGTGTGGATCTTGTCGATATGACACGCTCGATCAACAATACGGTCGTTATTGATGCCCAAGAGACGTACGAGTTGAAATCGACTCCGCTGTCCGGTGTTGCCGACATCCTTGACCGCCTTGGTCTTGCGCTGTCTGCTGTCACTGGTATGCCCGAAGCGCTGCTGTTCGGGCGTCAGCAGGGAGGTCTCAGTAGCACTGGTAAGAGCGATCTTGAAAACTGGTACGCGAAAATTTCTCAGCAACAGACAACCATCCTTCTTCCGAACTTGGACAAGCTGGTGGAAATCCAGTTGCGTGCGATGGGTAAGTTCAAAGACGATTACCTGATCAAGTTTAACGAAATGTTCGTTCCGTCTGATAAGGAAGCATCCGAGACAGATTACAAGCGAGCACAGACCCGCGAGATTTACTACAACATGGGTGCATTGGATGCCAGTGAAGTTCGTCAGCAACTTGATAACGAAGGGTATCCGATCGACGACGTGGATCAGCTTCCGGAAGTGCCCGGGCAGAGTGAGGAAGAAGCTGCGGCCACACCTCCACAAGGAGGCGTGAATGGTGAAGAAAAAGACGTTCAATAATCCTGACAGCCAGGAGCGGGAATATACCCGCCTTCTGGTTCGGTACTCGAAGCAGCTTCAAGTGGATGTGGAGCGCGTACTGATCCCCAGGCTCGCTGACATCAAACTCCAATTCGATGTCGAGCGTCGTGCTGACTCTTGGGTCGATACGCTCGACACCCTGATCGCCGAGCTTGCACGCCTTGCGCTGGAGGCTGTTGGTGTGGTCATACAGAAGCTTCCGGGGCAGTTCAACGCGGTCAGTAAGTTCAATGAGGGTCAGTTCAAGATGGTAGTGAAGGCCAACACTGGTCTGGACTTGCCTCCAGTGATGCCCGGAGCGCCGTCGAGCGCCATTCTTGGCGTGAATGTGTTTCGCAGCGAACCGTTCCTTAAACCGCTTGCGGAAGGTTGGATCAGCGAGAACACGGCACTCATCAAATCTTTGCCGACACGTTTGCACCCTGAGCTCGAGGGTATTATTCGGCGCGGTGTAATGAACGGTCAGTCGGTCAAAGACATCAAAGACCAGATCAAGTCTCGTTATGGCGTCACTGATTACCGCGCCAAGTTGATTGCACAGGATCAGACTTTGAAGTTGAATGCCGACCTTACGCGCTACCGCCTGCAGAGCGTGGGTGTCGAGCGGTATATATGGCGCAGCGTGCAGGATAGCCGCGTAAGGCCCGAGCACGCCGCCCGCAACGGCAACGAGTATTCCTGGAAGGAAGGCGCAGGTGGCGAGCATCCAGGACAGCCGGTGCGTTGCCGGTGTCGTGCCGAGGCGGTATGGGGCGATGAAAATGAACCAGTTCAATCCCAGGCGGTCAAACCTTTCGATGTTGTATCTGATATTCAAAATATGACTGGATTTAACAGACTATTGACAAGAGAAGTTGAAGGTGGTGGTACAGTTAAGAATATTATTCCCTTAATTAACAATGATGACCTTGAAGCAAGATTTGAAATTTTTGCTCGTGGTGCAAATAAACTGGAATTGCCTCGTGTTTTATTGGATCCAACTAAATTAGTCACGTTTCAAGATTCGTTATCTCGCGACAAGTTGTTGTCTTTAGCGAAGGGAATTGCCCCCGTTAGAGTTCGAGAGCTACCTTTAATCATTGAGGATAATGGAAAATTATTTATCTGGGACGGAAATCATAGGGCTGCTATTTCAAAGTTAAAAGGTGAAAAATTGGAAGCTCTTCTTTTAACAGTCTGATGAATCAAGGGCCTTGCGTTATTGAATCAACCCCGCATATACTCCCGACCATGGAAGCGATCCGATATGACCGTACTGAAATCAAAGCCACTCGCACTGACGAGGGGTATTTGATTGACACGCCGATTGTAGGTCGTATAGGTATTCAGTTGTATAAGAACGCCGACGGTACGATCCGACGCGAACTGCGACCGCCTGAAGAGGTATTCCACTCCGACTCACTGAAGAGTTTTGCTGGTAAGCCCATCACTGACGAGCATCCCAGCGAACCTGTTACAGCGAAGAACGCGAAGCGACTGTCTGTTGGCACCATGAAAGGTGAAGGCAGACAGGACGGGAATGATGTGGTCGCTCCAATCATCGTTCATGACGGTGAAATGATTGATAAGATTTTGAAGGGCGACAAGCGCGAGTTGTCGCTTGGTTATAAAGTTAATCTTGAAGAGATGCCTGGTGTTTGGAACGGCCAGGAATATGATGCGATCCAGCGTAATATTCGGATCAATCATCTTGCAATCGTTCCGCGGGGTCGTGCAGGTAATGCTCGCCTCAATCTCGATCGGCATGACGCCGTTTTATTCAACCATGAAGAGGAAAAAACCATGTCTGACAATCTGGGCCGTATTCGGCTGGATAGTGGCCTGGAATATCAGGCTGCTCCCGAGGTCGTTGTCGCATTCGAAAAGATGCGCTCCGACAATGCCGAATTGACCGGCAAGCTGAAAGAAACCGGAACCAAAGTCCAAGCCTTGGAAGGCGAGCGCGACACGCTGAAAGCGCGTGTCGATGGCTTCGCTGTCGAGCTGGAAAAGTGCCGCAAGGACGCTCTGGATGCTGCGCGTGCTGAAATTAAAGTGCGTGCTGAGCTGGAAAAGGTTGCTGGCGAATTCAAGGTCGATTGCTCCGGCAAGACCGACCGCGAAGTCAGGGAACTGATCATCAAGACGGTTCGCACCGACGCCGACCTGACCGGCAAGTCCGACGACTACATCAACGCTGCGTTCGACATTGCCATTGGCATGAAGAACGATGTTGCGATGGCGAAGCAACGTCAAGCGGGTGCCACGCGCAAGGACGGCAAGCCCGAAGCCGGTTCGTACAAGGGCTTCATGTCTCAACTCGGAAAAAAGGAGCAGTAGATGCAAACAACCATCGGCCTATACGGCGCCGCCTCGTTCAAGGGTATGCTTGACGGCATCGGTGCCAAAAACGTCCGCAGTTATGCAGCGGAAGAAGCGATCCCGGTCGCTTACCCTGTCAAGCTCGGTACCGACAAGGAAAAGGAAGTTCTTAAGGCCACGACCGGCGCCGGTGTCATTGGCTTCGCTCTGCATGACATGGCTCGCGAACAGACCTCAGCTGGCGTCGTGCAGTATAACCAATACGAGACCGTTAGCGTTCTGACTAATGGACGCATGTGGCTCGAGACCGACGACGCGGTCGTTGCTGGCGCAACTGCTAACCTCAAGACTGCTAACGGCAAGGTGACTGACGAAGCTGTTGCCGCGGGCATTGAAGCTTTCACGCAGATCAGCGTGAAGTTCATCACTGCCACGGCCGCTGCTGGCTTGGCCCTCGTGGAGATCAAGTAAGATGAAACGCGATGAAATGAAATACGACGAGGCTGACCTCCGCGTCATTGAGAACAGCGGTCGTTTTGACGCGAACGAAAGCATCTTTTTCGCTCGCCAGCTGGAATACGTTAAGTCGCAGACTTACGACGTGAAGCGCATCCAGCTGAACGCCCTGACCCTGATGCCGGTTTCTACTGAAATTCCGGAAGGCGCCACCACGCACACTTATCGCCAGTATGACTCCGTCGGCATGGCGAAGGTGATCAGCAACTACGCCAACGACCTGCCCCGCGCAGATGTGGTCGGTAAGGAATTCACCAGCGTGATTCGCTCGCTGGGCAATGCTTACGGCTACAACGTGCAGGAAATTCGTTCAGCCATGTTCGCCGGTATCAATCTGTCCGGCAAGCGTGCCATGGCAGCTACCCGTGCCCAGCAAGAGCTTGTAAATAAACTTGCCTTCTCCGGCGACGCTGACCACAATCTGCCCGGCCTGTTGAACAACGCAAACATTCCGGAAGTCACCTTGGCTGCTGACGGTACCGGCTCGTCCAAGACCTTTGCTGCCAAGGCAGCTGACAAGATCGTTCGCGATGTTAATGCGCTGATCAACAAGGTCATTACGCAGTCCAAGGGCGTCCATCGCGTGTCCGAAGTGTGGATGCCGGTCGAACAATACGCTCTGATCGCTACCACGCAGAACAGCACGGCCAGCGATACGACCATTCTGGAATTCCTCCAGAAGGTCCATCCGGGCGTCACGTTCAGGCAGGTCGTCGAGCTGGACGGTGCCGGCGCAAGCGGTGCGGATCGCATGTACGCTATCGAGAACAGCCGTGAGAATTGGCAGCTCGAGATTCCCATGATGATCAAGCAGTACAGCCCGCAGCAACAAGGCCTGGAATTCGTGATCCCCGTCGAATCGCGGTTCGCCGGTGTGATTATCGAGTATCCGTTGGCCTTTGCCTTCGCCGACGGTATCTAAGTACAATAAACGGAGCCAGCGCAAGCCGGCTCCGTTTATTCACTTTAGGAGATTCAAATGAAGGTCAAGAACGTATCGTCCCGCCTGCACCATATCGGTGAAGTGTCAATCGCCCCGGGCGAGGAAAAGGATATCTCGGACAGCTTCAAGAACGCCATCAACAAGGACGAGCTTGTTGAAGTGAAACCCGCCGCACCGAAGCCTGGCACTCTTGTTGCACCTGCTCCGGCTGCTAAGTAATGACCGAGCTCCAGTATTTCCGGCTTCTAGCGCCAGAGTTTGCCAGCGTCGCTGACGAGACGGTAAATCAATGGCTGCTAGTTGCTGGAAACCTTGTGAATGTTGATTGCTTGGATACCGAGCGGGCAGCAATGGCGCTGGCGCTGTACGCGGCGCACATGCTGCGCCTTGCCCAAACTCAAAGCTCGGGTGTTTCAGCAGCCATGGGGGCCATTACAAGCGAGAAGGAAGGGGATTTGCAACGTAGTTATGCAGGCGTGAAAGGCAGTGACACCTATTTAGGCCAGACTTCCTACGGTCAGCAGTATCTCGACATCACGCGGGCGTGCTTTGGTGCAGCAATCATGACTCGGGTTGAGTAATAATGGCAAATGTCCAGGATATTGACCGAGGTTGGAAAAACATCTTTCGTGAGCTTGAAAAAGCCAAGGGGATGGAAGTTGCTGTTGGTATCCTGGAAGGTTCCCAGAACGAAGGAGTTAGCATTGCTGAATATGCGTCATACAACGAATTCGGAACTGACGATATTCCGTCCCGTCCGTTCATGGCAATGTCCTTCGATGAGAATGTAGCGGAAATCAACAGCGACTTCCAGAAGCAAGCGAATCAGATGGTTCAAGGTAAAAAGACCGCTACTGCTGCACTGACCGTGATCGGTCAGAAGCACGCTGGGCGCATCCAGAACATAATCACGGGGCGGAACATTCTTCCCCGTCTTGCGGAAAGCACTGTCAAAGCTAAGAAAGGTTCTACGAAGACACTGGTTGATAGTGGGGCAATGGCGAACGCCGTGCAGATCAGCATCCGCGGGAGGCAAGCATGAGCTTTCGCAAAGCCAAGACTTTATTGAGTGAAGGCGTTGGCGCTTATGTGAGCGGGAACTGGGCTCCGGGCGCACGCACTGCTGGAACTGTAATGGCGTCGGCGCAACCTGTGGTCGTTGGGCAAGACTTGCACGCATTGCCTGAAGGGCGCCACTTGTCCGACTTCGCTAAGTTCTACAGCGACACTCGATTAAAAGTAACCGCGGACGGTGAAGGTGTGCAACCCGACATTATTGTTCATGAGGGCTATGGTTATGAACTGGTCAGTATCTTTGCGAATCAGTCTGGTGTGATTAGTCATTACAAATACCTCGGCGTGAAGGTGTTCAAATTCACAACGACGTCCGATTGGACGTCTGGCGCACTGAAGAGGCCCTAAATGGCAAGTGATATTGATCCCGCAGTACCTCCTTTCGGTAACGCGACAACCGCAGGGGTCCGATCAAATTTCGCGGCTGCTAAAGCGGAGATTGAAGACCTTCAAGAAGGGCGGGTGAGCGGTCTAATCATTCCAGAAACTCCGGGCGTAGGGTTTAAGGTTGATCAGATAACTCCAACTTACCCTTGGGTGGATTTGCTTGGAGACATTACACCAAAAACTTCAGGCGCTGGTTCTCCAACGCTTGGAGCACTGAGGGGAGCGAATGTTCGTGCTTTCTTCTATTCTGCTGGTGACGACGGGGATTGTGTATTTCATATTCCTCACGATTATGTCCCCGGCAGCAATCTTTTTCTTCATGCTCATTGGTGTCATAATGGAACTACAATTAGCGGAAGCATTGTCTTCAACTTCTATATGGCTTACGCTAAAGGCCATGGACAGGAAGTTTTTCCTGTCGAGGTAAATAGAACGCTTACCGTCAGCACTCCTGATATTGCAACTATTCCTCGATGGGGGCACCGAACTGACGAGACTCAAATTAGTGCGGCAAGCCCTGCTGCTTCGCAATTTGATTCAGATCTTATAGAACCCGACGGCTTGTTGTTAGTTCATTTTGATGTCACTACAATTCCAACAATTACTGGCGGTTCTCCCAACGAACCTGCTGTACTTACTCTAGATTTGCATTATCAGAGTACCGGAATTGGAACTAAACAGAAAAGTCCTGATTTCTGGACTCCGTAATGAGCCTGAAATCGACATTACAAGCACTAATCAAAGCTGTTATTGGTGACGAGGCTTTGATTTTTGCAGATCAGAATTCTCCGCGTCCATCTTTACCGTATTGGACAATGAGGATTTCTGCTCAAAGAGCTATAGGGGTGGATGCTTATAGCCAAGGAGTTGATGATGACGGAGATCAACTTGTAACTGGTGTTCGAGAAGTTACGGTACAGATGCAACGTTTCGGAACTGATTCCGATGTAGCGTGCGCAGACCTGCGAGACAACCTGTCTCGCACAACTATTCTTGAACAATGGCAGATCCAAAAGATTGCGCTGTACGATATCGGTGACGTGCTCAACGTGCCGTACAAGCTCGATAATTCGCAACTGGAACCCCGCGCCAGTGTGGATTTGTTCGTTCGCTTTGGCACGGAGCTTCTTGACCGTGTCGGTGTGATCGAGACAGTGGAAACGGCTGCCGGATACGTCACAAATCAAACTCTAGGGTTTGATGAACCGAATTCGGATCTGGCGGAAGTCATCACGGTTGTGTTATAGTGGGCTTGATTTAACAAAGGAGTTTTTCAATGGCAACCCTTGACGATATTGTTTCAGTACAAATTGCGCTCCAGACGACTGGTGTTGTGCGAGGCGACTTCGGTACTCCGATGATCGTTGCTCCGCTAATGACCTTCCCTGAGCGTGTCCGTGTTTATACCAGTTATAATGCTGCAGCCGAAGACGATTTGCCGCCTAAGTTGCTGACTGCGCTATCCGACTGCTTCGGTCAGATTCCGCGTCCGCGACAAGTGAAGGTTGGTCGGCGCGCTGTGTTGAAAGGGGTGATTGAGGTTGCGGACTTGATTGCTCTTGGTACTTACTCTTTCAGCGTTGGCTCAGATACATACAGCTACACAGCTGACGGCACTCCTACTGCTGCGGAAATTGTAGCCGGTCTTGCTGCGAACGTGCTTGCGGACTCCAACGAAATCATTACCGCCACTGTGGTCGGAAACACTCTGGAAGTTGCCTGGATCGGTTCCAATATCGATTCAATCACGCTTTTGTCGAACTTGCAATGGGGTACAATCAGTCCGCTGGCTGCTGGTAGTGCGGTTGCGGACGACCTTGACGCTATCACAGATGAAGATCAGTCGTGGTACGGCCTTGTAATGGTCGAGCGCGTGAAGCAGACTCAACTTGATGCAGCTGAATGGACTGAAGCAAATGACCGCTTGTTTATCACTGCAACGGATGAATCCGACGTTCTTAACGCTGGCGTGACAACCGACCTCCTGAGCGTGTTGAAGAATACGCGATACTATCGCACAGCAGCTTTGTTCCACACGAACGCCGCTACCGAATACCCTGATGCAGCTTGGGCAGGTCGTGTTTTCACCATCAAGCCGGGCGCCGAAACTTGGGCACTGAAACAACTGGCAAGCGTCACTCCGTCCCCTTTGACTGCCACACAGAAGCAGACTGTGGTCAATAAGGGCGGTAACACGTTCGAGTTCTATCAGGCTCAGATTGCCTTGACGAACCCCGGCAAGGTTGCAGCAGGCGAATGGATTGATGTCATTCGATTCCGCGATTGGCTTAAAGATGTCATCCAGGTCAATATGGCGCAAATGATGATCAATCGGGACAAAGTTCCTTACACCGATCCTGGAATCCAGCTCTGCGTGAATAATCTGCGGAAGTCGTTGCAGGAAGGGCAGAACGTGGGCGGTATTGCTCCTGACGAATTGGACGCCAGTAACAATACGGTTCCGGGATTTGTTATCACGTATCCGCGTTCCGTTGAACTGGCTCCGAGCATTAAGGCCTCCCGCGTCCTGTCGCTTGGCTTTACGGCCCGCCTTGCTGGTGCGATCCACGTTGTGGAAATCACTGGTGCTTTGGCATACGAACTCTAAGGAGAAGATGAATGAGTGCTACTTTGACAGGTTCTTACGATCCCGCACAGGTGATCTGCACTGTGGGCGGAGTCATTTTGTCAGGCCTTAGCGATGGTGATTCCATCATCGCTCGACGCGCTGAAGATGCGTACTTTACCCGCGTTGGCACTGATGGCGGTGTTGCACGCGCTCGCAACGCGAATAAGATGGGTGAGTTCGAATTCAAGCTCTTGCAGACCAGCCCGGCCAATGACTTGCTGTCAGCATTGCTTGCGACGGACGACCTTACTAACGACGGTCTGATTGTTATCCCAATCAGCGTTGTGGATGGTTCCGGGCGCTCTCTTGCTGCTGCGACGCAGTGCTGGATCAAGTCCGTTCCTGAAGCCACGTTCGGAAAAGAAGTCTCTGAGCGTGTGTGGGTATTCAGTGCTGCAGATCTGAAAATTTTCCACGGTGGTGGCAACTAAGTTGAAGGAGAAAACGGGGCTCCACAAAGCTCCGTTTTGTTATACTTGACTCATTAACCACATTCGGGAATTATCATGCAACAAGAAACCTTTATTATAGGCACGCGGGAATTCACCGCTGTGCGTATGAACGCTTTTGCCGCCAATAAGCTGCTCATGCGGCTCCAGAAGATTGCGGTTCCTGTAATCGGCTCGCTAGTGGGCGCTGGTAAAGGTCTGGGCGATATTGATGTCAAAGAAGCTGCTCAGGTGATTGCAAGTAACTTGGACGAGTCCATCATGGACAATATTGTTCTCCCGTTGTTTGCAGAGTCCCGCGTGTATTGCGTGGAAATCAAAAAATTCATCAAGGTGGGCACCGATATTGATCAGTGCTTCACAACTGAAAACCTGTTCGACCTGTACGAACTGATTCTTGAGGTTGTGAGGTATCAATTTGGCCCTTTTTTCGTCTCACTGGTCGAACGCTTTGGCGCTCTGACCGAAGGCGTGAAGACAACGCAAGCGTCCCAGGCAGGCTAGACGAAGAGCTGTCTGCGGAGCTATGGATATGGCGTCCGATTCTTGCGGGGAAGGTAACGCTCCAGGAAGTGAAAGACGGTGTTGCCACGGTGGAGGATTTGCAGGCGCTGAACGCGCTGCTTGATATGCAGTCCGACATTGAAGCGGCACAATACGAAGCAGCAAAGGTACAGAGGTGACGAATTGATTGTTCGCGAACTTATTACTCGACTGGGCTTCTCGCTTAATCAGACTCAGCTGAACAATGCGGGGAACGCTGTTAATCGGATTAAAGACCAGGCTGAGCAAGCAGCGACCGCGTTTCGGAATATGGCCGCCGCTGTGGTCAGCCTTGCTACCGTTAAGGCTATTATCAATATCGCGGACGAGATGCAAAACATTCGCACTCGAATCAGTCAGCTTCCGCAGACCGTTGGTGATGCTGGTGATGCGTTCGATGAGGTTGCAAAGCGTGCAAGCGCATCCGGTGTTAAGATTGAAGCTTATGCTTCGCTTTACACAAAGGTCGGCAACGCGGCCAAAGATTACATCACAACTCAAGAAGACCTGCTGGGCATTACCGACACCATTTCTCAAGCTCTTGTTGTAGGCGGTGCAAGTACGCAAGAAGCTTCAGCAGTGATGACTCAATTCTCGCAAGCGTTGGCCTCGGGCGTGTTGCAGGGGGACGAATTCCGTTCAATGGCAGAAGCTGCCCCTCAGTACCTCGACAAGCTGGCGGAGGTGATGAAGATTCCGCGCGAGCAGCTTAAGAAAATGGCTTCTGAAGGGAAGCTCACCTCGAAAGCTGTGATCGACGCCACGCGCCAGATGTCGGATTACTTTAGTGACAAGTTCAAGCAGATGCCAATGACTGTCGGTCGTGCAATGACTGTCATTGGAAACCGCTTTGCGCGGATGCTGGACAAGATGAACCGCGATTCCAACTTTGTGACCACAATCGCGAACAGCATTCTTACCGTGTTCGATAAAATTGAGGCGGGAGTCTATAAACTGGTTGAAGCGTTCGGCGGATGGGAGAATATGATCCGCTTCGTTGGTATCGCGATTGGAGTTGCGCTCGGCGCCAAGGCACTTTCTATTCTTTCCGCTTTTCGCGCTGCCAGCCTGCTTGCAATGCTTCCGTTCATCAAGATCATTGCGATTGTTACCGCTGTGGCGCTGGTGCTTGAAGACCTCTACGTTTGGATCCAAGGAGGCGAATCGCTCATCGGTTCATTGATTGGCCCTTGGGAAGAATGGCGGGTCTATGTGATGGGGGCAATTGAAGCGGTGATGGCTGTGTTCCGGTGGTTCGGCGAACTTATTGCCGCCATTGCTGCCGCGATCGTTGGTGCCTTCACGCTTGACCCGAACTTATTCATGGTGGGCCTGCAGGCAATTGGATCGCTATTGTGGCAGGTTGTCGGGCAATGGGGAATCTGGATTCGGGATGCGTTCGTTGCGGCCTTCACCGCTGTCACAACCTACGTGACGGAGGTCTTTACATCATGGGGAGCAATGATCTATAATGCAATCTTCCTGCCAATTGTGAATGCTGTGAGCGACGCTTGGAACAGGGTGAAAGAGCTTGCTTCTGGTGCGTGGGAGGGGGCAAAGAGCTTTGCTGGCCTAGGTAGCAGCACACAGGCCGGCACAGGCCGCGATCAACTTGCTGCCAATACGGTAGCACCGGCCCAACTTGCGCCAGCTGCTATGGGGGCAGGTCGCCCTAACGTGCAATCCAATACCAACGTAACAGTTACCGTTCCCCCTGGAACAACCGCCGAGCAATCCAAGTTCCTCCAGAATGCTGCCCAGCAGTCGTTCGAGAAGGGTGCAAACGATAAGCTGGCGCGTGACCTTGCGGTTTATGCGCCCTAAGGACAAGGCATGATCGGACTATACTTCGGCGGACAATGGTTTCAAACCACATTCGGAAACCTCTACGGCAATATCGAGCTGGATGCGGTTCTGGACGAGAATCACGAATGGTCCGCAGAGGCGACTAGCAATCCTGTTGAAGTTGGCGCACCAATAACTGACCACGTTATTGATCAATCCGACAAACTAAGGCTCCGCGGATTCGTTACCGACACGCCAATTGTCTTGAGTCAGTCCGTGGAAGGTGTGGTTAATTCTGGTGCAGTAGGGAATCGCACACAAGCGGTCTTCGATTTGCTGTACCAGTTACTAAAGCTCAAAGAACCAATGACCGTCTATACGAAGCATCGCATCTATGACGACATGGTTCTGACAAACGTGACTATTCCGCGGGCCGCTGGTGTGGGTGAGGCAATTGAGTTCAGTGCTGAATTCATCAACATCCGTAAGGTGGCCACGCAGATGGTTGATGTGCCCGACGGGATCAATCCTAAGAAAGACGCAAAGGCAGGTGGAGCATCCGGCAGCACTGCTAAGAAAGCTGAACCAACTAAGGACAGCGGAAAGAAACAAGCCGAGACAGTTCAGAAGCCGTCTAGCACACTTTCGAGGATTCTGAAATAATGGCACTCATTCAAAAGATTCCTCTGCAAGCAGAAACGACAGACCAACTTGTCAGCGTAGAGCTTGACGGAAATCCCTATATCCTGCGCGTGTTGTGGAACGAGCGATTCGGTTACTTTTCGCTTTCAGTGAATGCGGCAGACGATACGCCCATCCTGACGAATATCAAGATGGTGAAGAATTACCCGCTCATCGGCCGCTTTAAGAATAATCTTCTGCCAGCCGGTGATATTTACTTTGTGCAGGAAAAAGGGAACGTGGATCGCCCGGGATACAGCGATCTCGCAGTCAATTTCGGTCTGTACTATTACGAAGCTGACGCGGTTGTGACTGCGCAACCTGTGCGCCAAGCGGTTCCGGAAGCTGTGGTCGGTACGGTATGGGATAGCAACCTTTCGACGTGGGATACTGGTTCCACGCTTTGGGATCAATAAGCCATGCTCTTTAATCGTGTCGCGTCATTGGTTATCGGTAAGGAAGGTGGCAAGGGAAAAGAGCTTGCCGGTCTGCGCTTTTCTTTCAGCATTCAGAAAGGTGCAACAAAATCCCCGAACCAATGCACAGTCAAAATCTGGAATGCTGCACCTGAAACCCGGGCTCTTATTGAGGTGATTGGAAACGTGCTGATTCTGAAGGCTGGTTACAGCGAAGACATCGGCGCGACCACGATCTTCAGTGGCAATGTGACTCGGACGCTGACAGTACGTGAAGGGCCCGATTGGATTACCGAGCTTGAGATGCAAGATGGATTCATGGAGTTCCGTGACGCCAAGGTGTCTCTGTCTTTTGCCAAGGGTGCTACCGTTTCGCAGGTTGTTACCGCCATCAGCAAGAAGTTCGGTCTTCCTGTGCGCCCCCTTCCGTCGGATGTTGCCACGAAACAATATCCCGCAGGCTTTGCATTCGTTGGTCGTGTGCGCGATGCAATGGACAAGGCGTGCGAGAACGGGGGATTAGAATGGTCCATTCAGAACCGCGAAATTCAGGTCATTAAAAAGGGCGGAGTGTTCAAGCAGAGGGCTTATGTGTTGTCACCCGACACAGGGTTGATTGGTTCTCCTATGCAGGAGTCAAAAACGATGACAGAGAAAGCGGCTGCCAAGGAAGGCATTACCGCAAGTCAGCCCGGCGTGCGTAAAACTACAGAACGCGACAAGGACGGCGAAGTTCAGGAAATGCTTCGTGTCCTTGGGTATAAAGTGAAGACACTGCTGCAACCTTTGCTTGAGCCGGGCGGGTATGTGCAAGTGAAGTCGAAAGGTATCGATGGCGAGTTCTTTCGAATTGAGGAACTTACACACTCGGGTGACACGCATGGCAACGAGTGGCACAGCGAACTGACGTTGAGGTATGTGAAATAATGGCTGAGACATCAAACAACCCGATTGACGCGCTCATGGGGCTGGTGCGAGCACAACTCTTGGACGTGAATACTGCGTTGCCTGCTGTGGTCGTATCCTACGAGAACGGGCTAGCTCGTGTTGCACCAACTCCGAAGAAGCGGTTCGCGGATGGAGATGTACTGAACTATCCAATCATTCCGAATGTGCGCGTATGCTGGCCGTCGTTTGCTGGCGGGGCAGCAGGAATCAAAGGGCCGGTCAAACCCGGCGATCGTTGTTTGCTGGTGTTTTCTCAACAAGCGGTTGATGGTACTGACGACCGTCGTATGTTTGACCTCCAGGATGCTTACGCGGTCATGTGTGACCTAGGCAACGCGGGGGCAGGTGACAGCAGCAACAATGCTGACATGACAATGTTCTTTGGCGCAGCGTACATCAGACTAACAGAAAGCGGAGAGTTGAACATTCATGCTCCGGCCGGAACCAATATTGACACGCCTGCAACGACAAACACAGGAACCCTGACCACACAAGGAAAGCTCACTTATCAGGACGGGCTTGCGGGTTTCGGCGGTGCTAACGGCACTGCAATCAGCGGAAACCTTGTGCATACCGCGGGCAGCATTACCAGTCTTGGCAAGAAGATTGACGGAACCCATACTCACGGAGGTGTGCAGGCGGGTGGAAGCAATACAGCGGTTCCCAATGCGTGACGTCTGTAACTTGATGGACCTGCTTTCAAAGTGTTATTATCCTCGATATGCTTGACATCGCGCTGACAACATCCCACGACCTTGACACCAGTTCGCTAGATCTGAAGCTGGTGGATAAGGCTGAACAGGTGCGCCAGCAGTTGCTCATCAAGCTCAAGCTCTGGCGAGGTGAATGGTTCCTGGATACTGAATTTGGAACGCCGTACCTACAACAGATTCTAGGAAAGCAATTGACGCTCTCCGGAGCTCTTGCTACATTGCGAAAGAGTATTCTGGAAGTAGAAGGCGTTCGCCAGATCATTTCATTCAATTATAGCTTCAGCAACGCTACGCGGAAGCTGACAGTTGATTTCACGGCGGACACGCCATACGGAATTGTCGAGGTAACGACATGAGTCTGACTCAACAAGGTTTCGAGCGTCCGCGTCTCACCGAGATCAAGGCGGATTACGATCAGCGTTTTACCGATGCGCTGGGCCCAGTGAATACGAATGCTGACGCTGTGGTCGGTCAGATTATTGGTATCTTTGCAGCGGCGCTGGACGATGCCTACGAAGTAGTTCAGAACACTTATGACAGCATGTACCCGTTCAGCGCGGAAGGTACTTCGCTAGACGGCGCGGTGTCGTTTGTGGGGCTAGAGCGCCTTGCTGCTGCGCCGACAACGGTTGTGGCCATGTGCTACGGCACTGAAAGTACATTGATCCCCACCGGTGCCCTTGCACGCTCGCTTGATAACCGCCAGTATGTCACAACGGCAGACACCGTTATCAGCCGCTCGAGTTCTGGTGACGTACTTATTGAACCGAACACAATCTCGAACGCCGCAAACTATCAAGTGATCGCGAACGGCGTCAGTGTGGTCTATATGTCCGACGCCAGTGCAACAGCAGCAGAAATCGCCTCCGGGCTTGCTGCACTGTTCGACGTCAATAGCTTCCTGGCAACTGCCGACAATGGCGTACTTCGTTTGCGTGCGGCTGATCAGTATAGCGATTTCACTTTGACCGTGGATAGCAAGCTGACAATCACAAAGCTCGGAACCCCTGTCGTATTCACGGGCTTGGAAATGGGAGCCTATACGCTGCCCGTTGCTGCGCTCACCCGCATTGATAGCTCCATTGTTGGATGGGATGAAATCAATAACCTTGTCGCAGGTTCGATGGGTCGCTTCACTGAAACCGATGAAGAACTGCGCGAGCGGCACGCCAATAGCGTTCGGGTGACTGGTGCAGCAACAGCACAAGCAATTCGGTCGCGTGTGCTAGCTGAAGTAGATTCTGCTACGTACTGCGCAATCTACGAGAATCGAACAAATGCGATTGATGCGTTCAACCTTCCGCCGCATTCATTTGAAGCGGTTGTAGATGGCGGTTTGGACCAAGCGGTTGCTGACAAACTGTTCGAAGTAAAGCCCGCTGGAATTGAAACTTACGGCAATACAAGCATTCAAGTTTTAGATGAGAATGGTGATGTGCAGTCGTGCAAGTTCTCGCGCCCTGTAAGCAAGTTCGCCTGGATCCGAGTGAGTGTGAATTCACTCAACTTGGAGGAAGTCCTTACAAGCGAAGTTGTTCAAGCAATCAAAACCGCTGTGTTCAACTACGGTGCAACAATCGGCATCGGCGAAGACATCATTACGCAACGATTCTATGGGCCGATTTACACTGCAACGAGTGGCATCGGTTCCATCACCGTTGAAGCGGCGATCACTGCATTGATTACTGACACTCCGTCTTATAGCACAGCGAACGTGGCGGTAGCGCGTGCAGAGCTTGCAACCTTTGACGAAGCACGAATCACAGTTGTCGGAGTTTAACAATGCTTGATTACGCTGCCGTTGCTGTACCGCGTCTAACAGGGCAATTTGAAAACTCGCCCAAGCTGAAAGCATTGCTGGCACAGATTGTGGAGCCTTTGACCACATTGGAAACGGACGCTGACGCCCTCCTTGCTGACCGTTGGATCGATGGTGCGATTGGTGCGCAGTTAGACGGTTGCGGATACATTGTTGGCGAAGCGCGACAAGGGCGAAATGATGATGTGTATCGTGTGGCCATTAAGTTTCGCGTGTTTGTCAATATCTCTAAGGGTACGCCCAGCGATCTAATTCATGGTCTGAAGTTCCTTACTGATCCAACAGACTGTCAGTATCTGGAAGCGTATCCTGCTACCGCTTTGCTTTTCACGAATGGATTCTTTGTTGATTACAAGATTCAGGCATCGATGCAGGATTTGTCACCGGCTGCAATCTGCACTGTTCCGGTTGCGGTATCCTACCGCGATAAACCGTTCCGCTTTTCGAAAGAACCAATTCCTGGCGAATTGTTTGTCAATAACGGTGCAGACTATTTAACGGCCGAAGGTAGCGACATTCAGGTTAGTCAAGGTGCTGTGGCTACTGGTTCAGCAACTCTTGGCGGATGTGTTCCAGCGGAGCTTGATGTTGGAATGGGGTATTTGAACGTTGGCGGACCGACGCTGGCGGTGTATAATCCAAACAGTCTGAACACGATCGGTCACTATAACCTCACAGGGGTGTTTCAATGATTCAGTTTGCTGAAGATTATGTCAGCTATTCCGACGGTCAGCAGAACGTGGGCCAGCCTCCGGATGCAGTGCTGTCAGCAGGGTTTATTCCTGAGACCGCTGGTGCTCGCGGGCAACCGTTACCGGCACAGTGGCTGAACTGGCTTTTCCAGAAAGTGTTTCGCCTCATTAACCGTGACCGGGTCAGCGATGCAAACGGGGTCGGCCTTTTCACCGTACCGGACAGCGTTATCCGCTTGGAAGCCTTTGACCGCAATGACCCGAATAAGTATCTTGTTGCTATCGGGTACAAGGGAGCCGCGGACGCCGTGCATACGCTGAAAGTGATCAACAATGCAACTCTTACCCTTGGCGCTGCAACAGTTGGCGGTAATCAGCCCGTAAGTGGCGGCAGTGCCAATGTGGTTATCATGGCAACGTCGCGTCAATTTGGAGTCTTGTAATTATGGCACTTACCGCATCCGAAGAAGCACTGGTTCGGCAGCTACTGGACCAACAAGCAGCAATTCTATCCCTTGCTGGTAACGAAGCAACTATCACGTCGAAGCTGGGCGCCACTAAGGTCACGTTGGCGGATTTGGTTGTTGCCAGCGGTGTTGCGGATGCAGATCTGCTTCTTATACGTCAGGGAACGACGGATAAGAGCGTTACTCCGCTTTTGCTGAAAAGTTATGCCCAAGACGGCATGGCTACACAGAAAGGTGTTCAGGCGGGCGATTACAATACGTCGGTGGCTACTGGTACAGCTGATGCAATTACAGGCGACTACACGCCCAATATCCTTGCACTGGAAGACGGCCTTACGTTGTTCGTTCGCGCCACTGCTGCAAACACAACGACCACTCCGACATTCGCGCCTGACAGTTTGACCGCCAAGACAGTTGTCAAGGGCAACAATCTTGCTTTGGCTGTCGGCGACATTGCAGGCGCGGGCCACTGGTTGGAGATGAACTTCGACGCAACGCTCGATAAATGGGTTTTGCAGAATCCAGCGCGTGGCGTTGCCTCGACAGAAAGCCATCTAATGGTCAGGGATGAGCGATCGTCTGGAACGGCAGGCGGTGCATCTGTTGTAGGCATACAGACCCGCACGTTGAATACCGTATCCTTCAACACTATTTCAGGGGCATCGCTGGCGTCAAATCAGATAACGCTTCCTGCCGGCACGTACAGGGTGCGAGCGAAATCGCCGACTATTGGTGTGAATAACTCGCAAGCATGGCTGTACAATGTGACAGATGCCAGCGTGACTATTCGCGGCTCATCAGAGAATGGTGTTGCCAATAGCAGCGGTGATCCAATGACCGTTAGCTCTTGGGTTGAGGGTCGATTCACAATCGCTTCAACCAAAGTATTCGAATTGCGCCAGTACAGCAACGAGGTCCATGCCAACGGACTTGGCGCACCCGTGTCGCAAGGTACGGAAGTTTATTCGTATGTGGAAATTGTGAAGGAGCCTTGACATGAAATACGCCTTTTTTAACACAGACGGTCGTGTTGTTACTGCGCATAATGATGACACAGTAACAAATCTTCCTGATGGTGCTGTTGAACTAAGTGATGACCAGTGGAAGAAGCGTTTTGAATTTCGACTGCAGGGAGGAACTTTGACCTATGACCCATTATCAATTCCGTCGTCGAAAATAAAAGCCTTGAAGTGGGATGCTATTAAAGCCAAGCGCGACGCCATCAGAACCGGCGGCGTCAAAGTGGGAACGAAATGGTTCCATACGGACGATGCGTCGCGCATCCAGTTCATAGCGCTCAATTTGATGGGCGCTTCAATCCCCGCCGACCTGCAATGGAAGACGATGGACAGTTCCTTTGTTTCCATGACGCTGGCGCTGGCCGGGCAAGTATTCCAAGCTGTGGCTACGCTGGACATGCAAGTATTTGCAAAGGCGGAGGTGCATAAGGTGAGCATGGAAGCGTCCGAAAATCCGTCCGAATACGATTTCAGCACAGGCTGGCCACAGTCGTATGCCGACTTCGTTGCTGCACAGGTGCAGTGATGATTCGGTTGCTGTTCAGCAGACGCAACCATCCGAACAGCTGGCTTGTTCGCGCGGTAAGTTGGTCGCAATGGTCTCACGTTGAGATTATGCTACCTGACGGACGTTTGCTGGGCGCTTCTGCGCCTCAAGGCGTTGGTCTATGTACTTACGAGGAGCGCATGTTGCACGCATCCCACGCAGCGACTCTGTGTGTTCCGGGCGATATGAACGCTGCGGCTGACTGGGGTGAGACGCAGTTAGGCAAGCCTTACGACTATGTTGGCGTCATTGGGCTTGGATTTCACCGCAATTGGGAGGAAGACAATAAATGGTGGTGCTCGGAATTTGTAGCTGAGTTCCTTGTGCAGGGCGGGTTCGCCCCTTACCGAGCTGACGCGATTCAACGACTAACTCCTCAACATCTCTGGATGCTGAACTACCCATTTGAAATCGTAAAATAGGAAGAAGAAAATGGACTGTCACGAAGATAAAGGTTGCAAGGTCCCGTGCGGACATTGTCCGCACGTCAAGCAAGCTGCTGACGAAACGGTCAAGAAGGTATTCGCCATTTTGGGCGTCGCTATTGACGTGCCCAAGGAAGTTGAGGAGTTCCGCGAAAATTTGCGGTTTGGTGCCAACATGCGTCGCGCCGCTGATAAAGGGATGCTGACAATTATTGGCGTCGTTATCACAGCGATGCTAGCAGCCTTGTGGGTGGGTATCATCAGCAAAGTTGGAGGTCACTGATCTTGGAAGAGCAAGCTGCACAAGAGCAGCTCACCATTCGCGGGGACAACGCGGAGGACAAATACGTCCGCCACACTCGCCCGATGATGGCTCGACAGAGCTGGTATGCCACGATGCTGTATGTCATCGGATTCGAAGCCCTCAAGGCGCTGGACATATTCAAAGTCGGCGCTTCCTGGGACCTCGCGATGATCATCATTGCTCCGGCAGCAGCCTACCTCGGCTTCCGCTCGCTGGACAAGTTCCGCACCGGCAAGAAGTAGTCTCCTCCGTAGCCACCTTCGCTGCGGATTGGCGGTCACGTAGGACATGCGTGACCGCCCTTTTTCTAGATATACCCTTGATTCCTGAGCCAGCCCTGGAAGGAATTGACGTCCCCGCGATGCACCTTGCCGCGGTGCTGCCACTTGTTCGAGAAACATTAGGCTTTGCTGTCATGTTTGCGTATGCGTTCATTCCGGTTCTCCTTGTACGTTGCTAATGAGTGCATTCTATAGAAAAACGAAAAAGAAAGCAAGAATTATTTCACACTTTGGAATAATTTAGATCCGCGCTGTGTATCCTATGTCTTGCAGCATTCGCTCCGCCTCTTGTTCATACCATTCATAATCGACATCTTGGGGCAGGCTAGGCGGGATGTCCATGATGGGCTTCGCACCTTCGGACCGGGGCACCTTGTTCCCGTTCTTCGCGTAGATGATCTCGCCTTCCTCGTCCGCTGCGTAATACCAGCGGATGGACTTGCCAAGGTAGTGCCCGTCCTTTACTGCGCCACCAGACACAGTACGCACGGAGACGAACTTCCGGATGTCTGTGCAGTTGCGGATCGTGCTTTGGATGGGAGTACCCTTCGTCAGGAACTCAATCAGCGCATCAACGCAGATCTGGTTCGTCGGGTTCTTCTGCAAGCCGGTCTTGGCGTAGGCCCCCTTCGTTTTGCAGCCGTCGGGCTCGTTCAACCAGACCTTGCGTTCTTTGTCGTACTTCTTCTTGACTGCAATGTAGTTATTCACATCTCGACTGAAGACTGCGAGGTATTGCGTGTCCTTGGTCTCGAACCCTGTGTCGCTCTCCCATTGCTTCACAATCTCGTTGAGTGTTGGCTCCAAGTGCTTGGGGCACTTAATAACGATGCCGTCAGTGTTCGCGCTGACCACAGTGATGCCTCGCAGCTCCAGGCGCTCGATCAACATCAGCAGCGACAGCTGGCCGGTCACCGTTACCTGAATCAGCAGGTCGGGCGAGTAGAGGACGCTGTACTTGCTGCCCAGCTTGCCGAAAGACCCGTTAATCGTAATCTTGAGCGAGTCATCGATGACCTTGTTCCCCGCGTGCTTGGCAGCGATGCGTCGATCCACAAGCTGCCGATAGACGTGCAGGAAGTTGGGCCCCAAGTGTTGCGGGTACAGACCCTGATTCAGAATGATGTACGGGTAATACGACGTCACGTCGCGGTCGATCAGCAGCGTGTTCTCGTCGGCGTAGTGCGCGGCACACTGCTCCGAGCTATGCAAGCCGCCAATGCCCATGCGATAGACGCCGTTCGCGATCTGTAGCTTGAGCTCCTTGAGCTCTGCCGGCATACCGATGTTCCCGTCCTCGGACACGATGAAGCGAGCATTGCGAACGATGTTCAGCGCCCAGTTCATGAGCGGGGATTCGTACTTGATGAAGTGCGGGACGCGGTACTGGTAGCAGGTTCCGGGTTCAATGACCGGCTTCTGGGCACGCCGACCGTTCAACTTTTCCATTTCCTCAGCAATAACCGCCTCTGCGATCTGTGCGTCGGACTTGGAACGCAGGTCCATTCCGTACTCGGAACTCAGCGACTCGCGGAGCGACAGTTGTTCTTTCAGTGCTTCGTGCAGGAACGCGGTTCCGGTCAAGTCATTGACGCAGTACCAGCGCACGATCGCCATCTGCTCGTGCGACAGCAGGGTCTCCGGGTGGAACGGCAGATCCTGCATCCGCGGGACATGCAAGCGCCCACCGTAGATCTTCAGGCTGGCCCGCAGCGGTGCAACTTCGATCAGGTCAATGTGGTTGGGCTTGATCGACTTGACCTTGTAACTCCGCAGCACGTCGGATCCCCGCGTGCCGTTCAGAATAATCTCGTTCGTCGCAGCCTTCATCTGCGAGTTCGTCTTGCCTGCCAGCGCCATTGCTAGGATGGGCAAGTCGTAGTTGATACCGTTGAAGCTGACAAGGCAGAACGTATTAACGATCCATTGCAGCTTGTCACGGTTAAAGTCGTGGTTCGTTGTGCGCTCGAAGCAGATCACCTTTCCTGACGCAAGAGACGTGAATGCGATCAGAAAGTAGTTCTCATAACACTCGATGTCGAATACGAGCTTCTCGCGCTTGGCAGCAGCGATCGCAAGTTCCCAGTCCTCAAACTGTGCCACGCGGAACGCAAGCGCCTCTTGCAAGCCGGGCAGGTAGTCTGGGCGCTCCCATGTGCGTTCCGGAGGGGTACGCTTGGGCTTCTCAACCTTCGGGGGCTTGGGCGGGGGAGTGTCGTTCCAGAACATCCCTGCCATATCAGCCCTCATGCACGCATCCCCACGATCGCGCCGCGCAACCTGTCACCGAAGAACATGCAGGGCGACGGGTACAAGGACCAGTCAATGGAGCGCACGTTGCCGTCCAGGAGGCCGAGCATCTCGATCTGATAGATGCCAGTGTGGTCAAATCCGTCAAGCTCATAACCCGCACCTTCGGTGTCGTCTGCATGGGTTGCAATTTTACCAGAGCCCTTGAACAGGATGCGACCAAACTTGTCGGTGAAGGGCTTTAGCACCTTCAACGCCTCGAACAGACGCGGGTCAATTGGTTGCGGGTTGCTTTCGCGGTTAAGCACCTTGGACAAGTCGGGCCACTTCGTTTCGAAGAGCTGCGTTCGCAGCCAGCGTCCGTTCTGATAATGGAACGTGATGGAGCTCTCGGTCATCTGCACACTGATAGGCACCTCGTCGATACGAAGCATCTCCTTGATCGCAGCCCGCGGGATGTTGATCGGCCTTGGTACGGTGCAGCCTGTCCAATACTCGACGAGGATGATGTTATTCGTTGCGAACGCGCTCTGGCCTAGCAACAGGATACCATTCGACCACGGGCGGGACGCATCGTCGCCAATAAACGGCGCAACGGTTTTGAGTGCTTGCATCAGGGCAACGCCGTCGATGACCACATCCTCGCCCTCGGGCATTGCGTGCGGGGTACTTTCGTCCGGATGGCAATCAACGAAGGCCTTGAACTTCCCGCTCTTGATCGACAGCCTGCCCGCAGCGGTGAGCGCCAGCTGGACGGTTTCGGTACAGTTGGCAATCGCCTTGACTAGAGTTTCGGCCTTGGGCTTGCACTCGATATCAAACGGGATGGGGCTGCATAGCGCCAGCATTCCGTTATATCCGCGAACCGTACCATTCTCGATAACGAAGTGCGTCAGCGCGGGCAGGAAGTCTTTCCTGGCGACCGCACCCTGCACGAATTTCAGTTCAGTCAGCATATCGATTTCCTTTGGATAGATTTTCTTGAGCTGGTAAGTATTGTAGATTATTCAGCACATGAAGTCCCGACACCGTTCCACCCTGAAGCGGTATCGCGTGATCGACATGATGTCCGTCCGGGCAATTCTTGTAGAACTCTTCTATCGCCTTCAAGTTTGCCCAGCCTGGGGTTCGTTGCAGTTTCGCCGCGTGTCGCTTCATATTGTCAGCAAGCCGCTTCTTATGATTGCGCTTGTCCCATTGCTGCATATGAAGCTTTACCTTGTCCGGGTTTGCCTGCGCCCATTTCTTAGAGTATTGACGCACATACTCACGGTGAGCTTCCGAAGAATGATAGGAAGCATTGCATCGTTCGTTATCACACTGGATGCAATTGCCTGTCCTTGTATATCGTTCAGCAACGTGCCCGCGAGCGCAAGGCTTTCCGGTGAAGTACCGTTTCAGCCCTTGGGCTTTTGCATCCTTGCAGCTAATCACTTCAGAAGAGTTCCTGGATTCGGTTCTGGAAGACTTCATAATTGTCACGAGCGTTGATCATCTGGTTAATAACACCGAACGCCCAAAGGTTGTAGGCCGCTCGGGACTCATACACAGTAGAAAGCCTCTCATAGGTGAAACCGTTTTTCTCCAGCATTTGTAGAACATAGTCCTGCTCAACGGGTGTCAATGTTGTCACGTGCTGGCCAGCGTCGTGCCTGCTAGGGCTTTTTTCAGAGACGGAAATTGGGCCGTGTATAGGATCAACAATGCTTCCAAACGCCGCACTCTGAATCCAACTGGATGAATCAACACTATACCATGGATATCTTTCGACGATTGGTACAGCAGTGATACCGAATCCATGCACTTTCAGGCGGGGGCGCCCGCTGCCGTCTGTCAGGTACTTGTCCCACATGCGGTCCAGCCATATGCAGAGCTGCTTCGTTGAGCTGCCCACCATACCGCCGAGGGTGATATATTCGTAGTTCTGGACGTAGTATTCGAGGTAACGCTCATCCTCTCCAGCGTGGAAGCAGGGAAGGGGCTTGGCGCCGCGCTGCTCCATCTCTAACTGATTGCGCCACGTCTGCAATGGGTCACCGATGCCGTCCAGCACGGATGCCATCACGACACCATCTTCGACGCGGATGATGTCTCTGTTGCGGTTGATATAGTCGCAATACTCAGCGACGCTAATTTCGACGCCCAGCGTGTAAGCAGAGAACGCTCCCGAGTCCAGGAACACTTGAGCACCATCGCGGCGCATATCATCGACATAACGCTGTTTCGATACATAATGGAACGATTCCAACACAT